>TARA_B110000879_G_scaffold101828_1_pt1 | contig 14820 bp, 15 predicted proteins | sample TARA_B110000879 | Tara Oceans TARA_B110000879 (sample SAMEA4398094) | marine metagenome | biome: Polar Biome; feature: [SRF] surface water layer (ENVO:00010504); material: water (ENVO:00002006), including particulate matter (ENVO:01000060) such as... | depth 5 m
GCTTCAATTTCTTTTGCATCTATACCAAGATTTGCTTCTCATTTTTCCTGCTCCAATATCAAAGCGGTTTTTAATGATTCTACTGTTTTTCATTTTTAATTTCTTTACGTTTTAAAAATAAATAAATAATACCTCCCAATAGAAATGAATCTAGAAAGTAAGCATTTGTTAATTGAAACACTTCTAAATATGTAAATACAGTAATAATGGAGCTTATACCCCAACTAATTAAAGCTGCTGATTCCCATTCTTTAATTTCATTCAAATTATAATTTTTTTTTCTCACCCAAAAAAAGTTGATAATGTATATTGCAGAAATTGAAGGTGCAAAAATGCCTAAAAAACTTAAAAAATCGAAAAGGTAATTAGAGAAACCAAATAGGGCTGCAATAGTACCTATAATTCCTGTAATTATTGACATTTTTTTAAATGACCAATCCTTTTTTACGGTTGAAAATGTTAAAATAGTAGAATATAAGTTTGATGCATTACCCACCCAAGTAGAAACAAACAAAAGGATGAAAGCAGGAACTACCAAATCTAATCCTTCCATTACTTTAATAATATCTACTTCACCAGATTGAATTGAAGGAATAGCACTAAATAATAAAGCTAAAGGAAATCCTATTGTAATTCCTAAAACAGCAATTAAACTTTGTTTATCATTATAAATAAAACGCGAGAAATCTGCCATTAATACTGGGAATAATATCGAAGAACCTACCAAAATAGAAACTGCTTCAAACAGTGTCATTGTTGGGTTTTCTGGCACAAAATTCACAATTTCTTGAAAAGATGTTCCTGCGATGGCTTTGTATACAACATATCCTAAAAATATGGTTAATAAAGGTACCGCGTAATTTGCCAGCTTTGCTAAACTTATAATTCCGAAAATAGTAGTAACAATAATTAATGCACTCACAATTATTATAATTGGCCATTCTACTAAATTGATTTTTAAAGTTTGAAATGCAGTGTCTTTTACAGCAGTGGCTAATAATTCTAAAGCAACAGAAAACCAACCTAGTAAAGTAATTCCGAAAATTGCATTCATAATTTTTGCACCTTGTTTACCAAAGCTAAAATGCATAATCATATAGGTTGATAATCGAGATCTATTCCCAATTATTGTAGTTGCCATACACATTAATGTTAGTACTAACGTAGAAATACCAAAAGCCCATAAAGCCTTCTTAAAACCTACAGCTAAAGCCACTTCTGATCCTAAAAATAGAATAGGTAGTGTTAATCCTGTTCCTGCGATTAATAAAGCGATGAGCCAACCTGAAGTAAAGTCTTTTGGTTGTACTTTAGTAGTTGCATATTGATTGTCTTCAGCCACGTTCTAGGTTATAACTCTTTTAAAAGTGCCGTTAAAAACTTCCAAAATTTTTGTGTAGAACTTATTTGTAAACGTTCTTCTGGTGAATGTGCTCCCAATATATTGGGTCCAAAAGAAATCATTTCCATCCTTGGATAAATTTCTGAAATAATACCACATTCTAATCCTGCATGAATTGATTTTACTGCTGGTGCTACTCCATTTATTTCTTTATAGCATTTTTTTGCAACGCTTAGTAGTTTGCTTTTCGGATTTGGTTTCCAACCAGGATAGGGTCCAATTTCTTCGGTTTTACCTTTTGGAAAACTCTCTCTTATTTTTTGAACAACCACATCACGTTCTGCATCAACAGAACTTCTTATATGACAAGCAATACTAAATTTGCCATTTTGTACATTTATTTTAGCAACACTGTTAGAAGTTTGTACTAAATCATCCATGCCTTCAGTCATCGAAAAAACACCATTTGGCATCTTTTGAATTCCTTCTAAAAGTTGATGTAAGTCGTTGTTTTTTACAACAGAAAATGCCCCTTCAACATACTTACATGTTATGTTTAAATCTTTATCAGTTGATTGGTACTTTGCTTGCATAGTAGTAACAATACTTTTATGGATTTTCTCAAATTTAGAAAAATCAGTTTTTCTAATAGCAATAGTACTTGTTAGGTCTCTTGGTATTACATTTGTTAATGTTCCTGCTAAAATTTTGCTAACTTTAAGATCAATTTCTTTTTTTAATGCTAGTACATAATTTGAATAAATTCTGATAGCATTACCAAGATTTAAATGAATATCTACACCTGAATGCCCTCCAGATAAACCTGAAACATTAATTTCATAATATTGAAAATCTTTATTTAGTTTTTCTAGATTGTAATTTCCAGTAATTTCAACATCTACTCCACCTGCACAACCAATTGTAATTTCGTCATCTTCCTCAGAATCTAAATTTAAAAGAATTTTTCCTTTTAATTGGTCTTTGGTTAATGCCATTGCACCAGTCATCCCCATTTCTTCATCAATGGTAAATAATGCCTCTATTGGTGAATGTTCTATAGTATTAGAAGAAAGTACCGCCATAATTGCTGCAACACCAATACCATTATCTGCGCCTAAAGTTGTTTCTTTTGCTTTTACCCAATCTTCATCAATAAACATCTCAATACCTTGCAAATCAAAATCAAAATTAGAAGTTACCGTTTTTTGATGCACCATATCTAAATGCCCTTGTAAAACAAGAGCATTATCATTTTCTCTTCCTTCAGTTCCTGGTTTTTTTATAATAATATTTCCAGTTGAATCAGCAACTGTTTCAAAGTTTAAAGATTCGCCAAAAGAAACTATATACTCAATGATTTGTTCTTCTTTAGTAGAAGCTCTTGGAATATCATTTATAGTTTCAAAATGTTGCCAAATGGCTTTAGGTTCTAATTCGCTAATTTTCATTCTTAACAATTTATTTAATGATTTTTTTTAGAATTAAATAGGCAATAAATGCTACGATAAACGAATCGAAAAACGAAATTGATGTTAAGCTTATGTGATTGAAATATGCAAGGTATGCTACTGTACAACTCATAATCCAACTTATAATAGCAGAAACACCAAAATCCGGAAGTTTATCAAAATCTTTTATGTCATATTTTTGTTTCTTTATAAAGAAGAAATCTGCTATAAATATTGCTGAAATTGGCGGTATCAATATACTTAAGACGCTTAACAAATCTATAAAATGAGTTGCAATTCCAATAACAGCAGTTAACGTACCTAGAACACTTGCTATAATTCCAAGTGTCGCCATTTTTTGTTTTTTAAAAATGGTTGAAAGCGTTAATTGTGTTGAGTATAAATTGGATGTATTTGTGGTCCAAGTAGAAAAAACCAAGATGATAAACGCAGGTATTGTTAAACTTAAACTTATCATTATTTTCATAATGTCTATTTCTCCAGTAATTAAACTGGGTATTGCACCCGCTAAAAGTATAATAGGAAAACCAATAACTAATGCTAAAACAGAGATTAAGCTGTCTTTATCTGTACGTGCAAATCTTGAAAAATCTGGCATTAAAACGGGTGTTAGTATGGTTGTTCCAACAATGATAGAAATGGCTTCAATAATAGTCATACTATTGTTTCCTTTAATATCAAGCAAACTTTCTATGCTCTGTGAACCAATAGTAGTATACAATACATAAATTAAGAATACAATCAACAATGGCACTGTTAATGCAGAGAATCGTTCTACTAATTTAAATCCAAAAATTGCTGTTAAAGTCATTAAAATACTACCAATAATAATACTAATTGATGTTGGCACATTTACATTTAATAAATGTTTAAAAGCATCTGTTAATGCTTCTCCAAATATTTCAACGGTTACAGCATACCATCCTAAAAGTGTGATACCTATTAAGAAGTTAATAAATTTCGTTCCTTTTCTTCCGAAAGAAAAATGCAATAACATATAGGTTGATAATCGCGTTCTATTACCAATAATTGCAGTAACAGCACATAACACACCTAAAACTAGATTTACAAGAAAAAACACCCAAATTGATTTTGATAAGCCTATAGCTTGTGCAACTTCGCCTCCAACATAAAATGTAGGAAGTGTTACACCAATACCAACAATAATAGACGCTATTTTTATTCCGTGAACCGTTTTGTTTTCTGGAACTTTTGTTCTTGTATAATCATCTATTTCTTGTTCATTATTGGTGGCCATTTGTTCTTAATTTCCTATTAATTTGTAAGCTAATGATTTTAAATCTGGATGACAAACATTTCCGTCATCTACAATTTGAATAGCATCTAAAAAGATACTTGCTTTACCAACAATACCATCGAAATGAGATTTAGCTACTTGACCAAAAGGCGGCATATCCATAGGACTTGTATGTCCGAAACCAAAATCTACTCCCCCCCAAATACGCTCATCTTCAACAACTTCTCCACACATTTTATGAACATTAGGATTAAATCCAAACATATTATGAGATATTTTATACATATTTGGATCATCAAAGGAAGCTAAATATTTTTTGAAATTTTCAGCTTCACTCCCTCCAACTACGTCATCAATTCTGCCGTCCTTCATTACAAATTCAACGTGGTTTTCTGTACCATATACTTTGGCATTCATTAATAAATCGAAAACGATAGTTCCATTCATACTTTCTAGCTTAGGCACCAAATTTACATAGCCTGGTGCTGTACCAAATAAAGGTTTCGAATAATCGCCACTATCAATATCAAAAGAATAATTTAAATCGGTTTCATAAGATACATTTGTACCATTCGTACTCGTAATTTTAATGACTTTAGATTTCATTGCCATTTTTTTAACTTTGACAAGAAATTGCTCTAAAGTACTAATATCAAAACCAACAAACGTTCTCATTAAAGATTGAATAGAACTATCTGCAATTATTAAATATCTTAATTTTTTATTTTTTGCCATTGCAGTTTCCCAAATATGAGAATATAAGATGATGGTAGATTGTAATTCTATCCAAACATCAACTTTACAAAGTGCTGCTGTTAAAGCTTTTGCTGGCCAATCGTTAATTCCTGCTTGTCCATCTTGCGAAGCTTTTGGTGTCCACATTATTAAAGGTAACCCTCCGGCTGCATACGCTGCTGCTGCTAAAGCATCTGCAAAACCTCTATCAGAACCTGAGTCACCAGTAATCGCTACAGTTTCTCCAGGTTTTACCTTAAACATCTCTTCTATCATTACTTTAGCGACTTTTGCGCGCTCTAAGAAATAATCTGCCATTTTTTTTTGTTTTTTAAATTTGAAAGAGGGAATGTAAATTATTCCCTCTTTCAGTATTTATTTATAAAAATAAATAATTAAAAGTTTACTGTAAAAGTTGTTCCAACAGTTGCAGGTGTTCCTCTCCAACCAAAACCAAAGTCTGAATATTCTAAATAATATTGCTGATCTAAAATATTTCTCGCCCAAAGAGATACTTTTATTTTCTTGTGTGTATATGTCGCCTTGGCATCTAATAACTGATAAGCGTCAGAAGTTAAGCTACTATCATTTGAATCTGTCCAATAGATTTTACCTGTTCCGTTGTAATTTACACTTACATCTAAAGTTGAATTTTCATTTAAAGGAATCTTAGATTCTAAACCAAAATTGAAGTTGTTTTGTGGAACTAATGAAGTGTTTTTATCATTAAATTCATTTAAATCCCTTCCACCATCTAAAACACCACCTTCTTTAATTGTCGATTTTACAAAACCATAATTAAACAAAACATCTAAATATTTTGAAACTCTTGTTTTTGTATCAAATTCAAATCCAGTGATTGTACTTTTGTCATAGTTAAAGTTTCCTGGAATAAAGAAGTCATATGTAATTGCAAATTGTTGTCTGTTTGTAAAATCAGAATAAAATACAGATCCATTTAATATAAATCTATTACCCCAAGAAGAAGTTTTAAAACCTAATTCATAATTTTCAGAAATTTCTGCTTTAAAACCACGGTCAAATAAATCTGTAGCTACTGGATTAAATCCACCATTTCTGTATCCTCGACCATAATTTGTATATAATAAGGTGTTTTTAGTTGCTTGGTATGCCAAAGAAATTTTAGGTTGTATTACATTTTTATTAGTCTCATCTTTTTGAGAATTTAAAGAATCATCTAATTCTATTTTGTCAATATCATAACGTAAACCAGCAGAAGCAGTTAATTTATCTGTAAATTTATAATCGAAAAAACCAAATAAGGCTACTGTATTAAAATTAACAACATAATCTGTTACTGCCCATTGGTCATCAAAAGTTAAATCACTTTGATAAAAAGAACGTTCTACATCTTGATAAAATCCACCTAAGCTCCAATCGAATTTGGTGTCTGTTTTTCTGTTAGTCAAACGAAGTTCTTGGTTAAAAGATCTTGTATCATTTGTTTCTCCTTGATCTAAACCGCCGTTAAAAATATCTACACTTGTAAAATCTAAATCACCGATAGTAGATCGATCTACTTTACTGTAAGAAGTAATAGCCTGAAGTTTTATATTTTCTGAAGTATATTCTAAATTTAGATTTGTGTATAAGTTTTTCATATCGGATTCTCCAAAAACATCTTGAGAAATTACATTATTTCCCGCTTCAGGGTTTGGGTCTAAATACGTTGTCCATCCACTTCCACTAGCTGCATCTTCTGGACTTATTGAATAGTGTGTTGCACCACCTTTAGAATCTATATATTGTAAAGTAGTACTTGCTTTAAATTTAGGTGTAATTCTAAATTTCAATTGACCTCTTACTGTAAGTTCTTTTCTGAAATCTACTTTTTTATTTAAAAATTCATTGGTTAATAAACCATCAAAGTTTTTATATTGAGATGAAAAACGATAAAATACTTTATCTTCCTCTAATGCTCCAGAAGATATAAAGCTTGCTGTTAGGGCATTTCCATTTCCGTACCCTAAAGAAAATTTGTTTTTAGTGGAATTTGTTGGCTCTTTAGAGTAGATATTTATGGCACCACCAATTGCATTCTTCCCATATAGAGCTCCTTGTGGACCTTTAACAACTTCTATTAACGCAATATCAAATAATTCTTGGTTCAATAAACTTGGGTCTGCAATAGTAACACCATCAAAAACAAAAGCAACCGGCGCATCTGTATTTCTTATTTGTGGAATACCTCTAATCACTAAAGAGTTTACACCAACTGCTTGGGTTTCACTTAACTTTAAATTAGGTACTAAATTTGCAAAACTTGCCACATTATTTATTCCTGTTTTTTCTATTCCTGCACTATTAAAAGCAGTTACAGATTCTGGTGTGGTTTGTATTGATGATACTCTTTTTCTTGACTTACCAATTACGCCTGTAAATCCTTTTATTACAACTTCATCTAAAGATTGAGCACTTTCTATTAAAGTAACATTTATTATTGCTTGGTCACTTACTTTAATTTCTTGACTAGTGTATCCAATAAATGAAAATAGAAGTACATCACCTTTAGCGGCAGAAATCTCATAGTTTCCATTGAAATCTGTTGAAGTGCCTTTAGTTGCGCCTTTAACACTAACACTTACTCCTGGAATCACATCTTGATTATCAGATATCTTTCCAGAAATATTCATACTTTGACCCCAACCTATAATTGGAAGGAAAATCAATAAAGATAAAATACGTTTCATTTTGATATAGTTTAAGTTATGGTATAAAATTAAATTAACAATTATTCTTTATTGTTAATTTCTATTATTAAAAATATTTTTAATAATTTCACATAATAAATAGGAATTATATAAAACTTCCATAATTAGTTTATTATACTTAAAAAATCTAGTTAGAAGCCAGATGTGACCAAAAAACACAAATACATGAAACAAATTGAAGTTGAATCATTGCCAATTACTTTAAATTACTTTATGTTACTAATTAAAGAAATTCAAACCACTTTTTTAAAAAACCACCAATTAAAAGAATTACCTAAAGCATTACAATTATATGGTTATGGTAATTATGATGAGATAAAACCATCTTTAAAAACAGACTTTGAAGTTATAGGAACCGAATTTATAAATGGAAAATATTTATACGATAAAACAAGACAAGCTTATAAAGGGAGACCAATCATCAAACTTAGTAAATACTATAAATCGATTATTTTATTATATCTCGGATATGAAAATTTTAAAGAGTTTATCAATAAAAATCTACTTACAGACGAAGAAACAGAAGAACAAAATTCTTTACTTTATAATGAAAAAAGCAATAAAATATTTTACTATTTAAGCTATTATTATGGAGAGGATAATAAGCTACTTAAAGGGCAAACTGTAATTTCAGAAAATTTTAGAAAAATAAATCATACTTATGTCTACCCTCAAGATGATGGTAGTTTTAAAACACATCGTAGTTTTGGAAATATTATTAGAAGAGAAGATACATTACATATAAGCACTAAGACACTTCTTGATGGAAAGTTGGTAGAAGGGGGTAGTGAAATATATTATATAGGTCATAATGAACCAGCAAATACACAATTTTTAATTGGAACCTATTGTACGTTTGATATATACACTCAAACTGTTGCTGGAAAAAGTATTTTTGAAAGATGTGATTCTAAAGAAGAAATGGAAACAAAATCGAAAGACAACTCAATACCTGCATATATAGCACAAGAGATTAGAAAAAGTAGAATTATAAACCCAAGTATTGTTCCTAAACATTTAATGGAAATTTCTGATAAGAGTCCATATGCTTCTATCTATAATTTAATTCCTGGAAAATATCAACTAACTTTTGAGTTAAATAAAACAACTAAAGAAACACTTAAATTTAGTATTTTAACCAATTTTCAAATAAAACCGCTTACTTCTAATGTCTATTTTGAAAATGATAATTTTCAATTAATAAACAAAGGTTCTATCTTACACTTTAATTTTAAATTGGTTGGAATTATAGCGCTAGATTCTGTTGACATATACATTAAAACTTATTTTTTGAAAGAAAAAAGTGATACTTTAAATGGCGTATTTTCTGGAATAGATAATGAAAACAGGCTTGTAAATGGGAATGTTTTTATTGAGTATATTAAGTAATTTTTTTTCACTCCATACACATTTCACTTCGCTCCTATCGTCGTTTCGTAAAAAGCGTATTCCATTACATTTTTTAAAGAAGATTTTAGAAGAAAAAAATATGAGAAAGTTTGAAGTAGTAATCTCGCTTTACCCCAAAGCAAAGTAACATAACGCAGAACATTATAGTAAATACTGTAATAAGACATTATTGTTTGGAAAATTGATAAAATAAAAACCTCAATTTAGTTGTATATTTGCAGTGCTATTTCAAATAACAATCAGATTACAATTCCTATGCCTTTTAAAAAATTACATGCAACGATCAAAGAATTCTTAGAAGATCAAGAGATCACAATTCCAACACCTTTTCAAAAAGCAAGCATACCAGTTATAAAAAGTGGCGCAAATATTTTTTGTACTGCTCCTGAAAGAAGTGGAAAAACGATTGCATTGATTTTAACAACAATGCAGAAATTGAAATGTGAAGAGATTGGAACTGCCCCAAGAGCAATTGTAGTCGTTGAAAACAATGAAAAAGCACTACATTTGTATGAACTCTTTCTAAAATATACAAGACCCACTTCTTTACGGGTCTATTTTGGAGATGAGAAAGCGCATGTTGATTTGTTGAAATCAGAAATTTTTGAAGGAGTTGATATTCTTGTTACCACACCTAAAACACTGAATAAGTTGATTTTAGCAGAAGGTTTGAATACCACTCAAGTAAAAATATTTAGTATTGATGATGCTGATTTTTTAGTTCAAAAATCTTCTTCGGCAGATTTAATATCCGTTACACAAAGTATTCAAAAATGTCAGTTTGTAATGTATTCTGAAAAAATGCATCCAACCTTAAAGCGTTTTGAGTCTTATTTTATGACCCACTATAAAACAGTTGCTATATAATAACCAACGTTCATATATAAGTGTGCTAATTTCTTTTATTCAACATTATGACCATTCCAAAATTACATTATATTTCAGAAGGAAATACTCCAGAAGAACACCTTGAAAACATTCAAAATGCTTGTACCTCTGGTGCCGAATTAGTACAATTAAGTTTAAAAGATGCCTCAGAAGAAACCATTTTAGAGATCGCAATTGCTGTAAGGAAAATCACCTCTCATTTTCAAACCAGACTGATTATTAATACCCATTATAAAATTGCAAAAACAGTGAAAGCAGATGGTATACATTTAGAAAAAACGGACACTTCTTCTACAATAGCAAGAATGCATTTATACACTTGGCAGATGATTGGAGGAACTGCAAACACGCTACAAGACTGCGAAGCATTGTTAGCAGAAGATGTCGACTACATTAATTTAGGACCGTTTAAAAGCACCAAACAAAATCTTTCAACCCCTTTAGGTATCAATGGGTATTCTGCAATTTTAGATGCCTTAAATACAGAAACTCCTATTATAGGTTTTGGAGGCATTACAGTAGAAGATGTGAAGAATATTTTAAAGACAGGGATTACGGGAATTGGAGTTTCTGAAGAAATTACAAGAAATTTTGATTCCATAAAAGCATTCAGTCAACTACTAAGTGCATCTTCAACAGACGAGTTACGTCATACATTTGAGTAAAAAAAAACAATCATATTATCGGAGTAGCTTAAAAGAAGAAAAGACATTGGTTTTCTTCAAAAAACAGCATTAATATATGCGAAAAATAGCATAAAAAAGTTTATTCGTACTATGTGGATGTATTTGGGTTTGTTGGCAGCGCTTTTTTTAGGATTACATAATTTATGTAAAAAACATGCGGTACAAGGAAATGCGGTTTTACCGGTACTTCTGGGAACTATTAGCGCAGGATTTTTGCTACTACTCCCCTTCTTTATCATTTCTGTTTATGCTCCAAATTACGCAAAAGAAACAGGTTTTTATATTGCAAAAATCCCTTGGTCAACCCATGGGTACATTTTTATAAAATCGATAATCATGTCAGCTTCTTGGATTCTGGCATATCATGCATTAAAGCATTTACCAATCACCATTGTAACACCCATACGTTCTGCTGGTCCTTTTTTTACTTTTATAGGAGCAATTTTTATCTATAATGAGCAACCAAATTTCTTACAATTGGTTGGTTTTTTTGTGATTATTTTCTCCGTTATTTTGTATTCTAAAATAGGAAAAAAAGAAGGGATTAATTTTAAAAGGAATAAATGGATTTTTGCCATTATTGGAGCTACATTTTTAGGCGCTTCTAGTGGCTTGTATGACAAGTTTTTGATTCAGGGTTTAGTCCTAAGTCCGCAAACTTTGCAATTCTGGTTTTGCTTATATACTCTATTAATATTATCAACTCTTTTATCAATAACATGGTTTTCAAATAAAGAAAAACGAGCAAAATTTAAATGGCGTTGGACCATCATAGCTGTTGGAATCCTATTGCAAGCAGCAGATTATTTTTACTTTAAAGCTTTGCAAGACCCAGATGCATTGATCATGTTGTTATCTGCGATAAAAAGAAGTCAATTATTAATTGCGGTCGTAATTGGAGGGCTCGTTTTTAAGGAAAAAAATAAAAGAAAAAAATTAATTCCTCTATTCGGGATATTACTGGGAGTGTTTTTAATTCTGTACTCATAGACAAACTGCTTTGATAAAAAACAACAACATAAAAAGGTGTTTACCTTACTCCTATTGTAATCATATAAATTTATTTTTACTCGGAAATACAACTAAAAATATTAGCATATTTATGCTAATTAAAAAACATTCTCTGCATTTCTGTATTATCACTTTCTGATGGAATTAGATAGGGTCTTAAATCTAGTGCTCCACAGATTTCTAAGTAAACACCCAATGGCATTGGAGTTTCTTTTTTAAAGTAACGATACAATGTTGTAACACCTATCCCTAATATTTCAGCCAATTTATTTTGAGTAATTTTCTTTTCCTTCATTCTCTTTTTAAAATAGCTCAAAATTAAATCCTGCCCGACTTCTGAGGCGTTTTTATAGCTATTCATCTCAATCATCTTTAATCATCTTTTCAACCGCTTCAGCTCTTAAGCGCCGGGATGCTTTTTCATTATCATTTGAACACTAATTCGTTTTTAAGACGGCTAAGGTATACAATGATTCTAGTAGGGTTTTTCCTTTTTTTTCGGAAAACTCTTTTACATCATTATAAAAATGCTTCGTTAACCTTTCGTTTTCCTCAATAGCGGTTCTGGCGTTGATAATGTTTGTTTTTTCTGTATTTATTAATATAGGCTAATTTATTAAAAATAAATTAAACACGAAAAAAATACCTAATATGAAAATAATTTAACATAAAATGTTCATATATGAACATTTGTGTAATTGTTTTAGGAAGTAAAATACAATATAATTGGTTTGATGCCGAGGTTTATATAAAAAAATAAACTGAATAAAAGCAAATTTATAAAATAATGAAATATGAATAATCAAAAAATTAACACAATTTAAACCTTATGAACTTATAAAGGTTTTAAATTGTTAGCAATCTACTCTGGTTGAGTATCTTTTCAAGGCTTTCCCTCCTAAGATGCCAAGCTACTCTTTCAGCATCACTCTTACAGTGCTTTATTTTTAAGTCGACAATAAAGTTTAGAGACTCTGCTACACTTTTAGACTTCCTTTCTGAAAACTCTTTTACATCAGTAAATAAGTGTCTAATAAATCGTTCGTTTTCTTCAATTGCTAATCTGGCGTTCATTGTTTTTTCTTTAAAAACCTTTTTTTAATACCTAGGATTCTGAAGTAAAATTACTTTATGTAAATCTACTTTAATAAAAAAAACGCTGACGAGCAATTAAGTAAAGTTTAATTACAAGATATTTTAGTTAAACATAAAAAAATGAATGTTTAGAAAGTTTAAGAGACTAATTGATTGAAATAATCAAAAATTTCTCCTTTTGAAATATTACTTCCTTTTTCAATTAAGTCAAATAACTCAGTATTTCTTTCATCCTTATAAGGTTTAGATCCTTTAAATATATCCACAGAATTATCCATTGGATTTTGCATTAACCACTCAAATCCCTTTTGTTCTAATAGATTAATGTCCCAATTTATTTTAATTGCAATTCTATGAATTTCATCTGATTCACATTTAAACAAATTAACTGAAGTTTCAGAAAAGTGCTCTAAATAACTCGTACTTCTTAAAACATCATCCCAAACAACATCTGAAAAAACATTCATTTCATCATCTGCTACCTTTGGATTTTCTTCTTTTATTTGATTCCATTCTTTTGCATCAATACTTTGTGATGCTAAAAAGCGCGCAAATTCTTCGTGTAAGTTCTCAAATTGTTCTTTAGTAAGTTGTCTGTACTTCATTTTATGTGTTTTATAAACGCTTACTAAATCTCACCAATAGTGGGGCTTAGCAAATTGTTTTTAATTTTGAATTTGAAAATAAAAAAGCTCGTTATTTCTAACGAGCTTTTTAAAAATTATTGAAAGTTTGTTATTATTCTTTAACAACTTCAAAAGTAATATCTGCAACGACTGCTCTGTGTAAACGAACAGCTGCTTCATATTTACCTAATCTTTTAACAGAGCCACCAACTACTTTGATAAATTTCTTATCCAAGTCTGTTCCTGCTTTTGATAATGCCGCAGCTAAATCAATGTTGTTCACAGAACCAAATAATTTGTCTCCTGAACCTACTTTAGATGCAATCTTAATTTCATATCCTTTAACTGTTTCTGCAATTTTATTTGCATCTTCAATTAATTTAGCCTCTTTAAAAGCTCTTTGTTTTAAATTCTCTGCTAAGACTTTCTTTGCAGATGAAGTAGCTAAAACGGCTTTTGCTGTAGGAATTAAAAAATTTCTTCCATAACCATTTTTCACAGTTACAACGTCATCTTTAAATCCTAAATTTTCTACGTCTTGTTTTAATATCAGTTCCATATCTCTACTTCTTTATTATTTTAACATATCTCCAACGTAAGGCATTAACGCTAAATGACGCGCTCTTTTTATTGCTTGCGCAACTTTACGTTGATATTTTAATGATGTTCCTGTTAAACGTCTTGGTAAAATTTTACCTTGTTCGTTTACTAAATACATTAAGAAGTCTGCATCTTTATAATCGATATACTTGATATCTTTTTTCTTAAATCTACAGTATTTTGCTTCTTTCTTTGTGTCAATGTCTAACGGCGTTAAATATCTAACGTCAGCAGACTTACCTCCTTTTGCTTGTTGTTCTATTGTAGCCATGTCTTATTTTTTAGTAGATTTAACACGTTCGCTTCTGATGGTCGCCCAAGCTGCTGCATGTTTGTCTAATTTAACAGAAAGGTAACGCATAACGCTATCATCTCTTCTAAACTCCAACTCAAATGCTGTAATTTCTTGACCAGAAACTTTGTACTCTAATAAGTGATAAAAACCACTTTTCTTTTTTTGGATTGGATACGCTAATTTCTTTAAGCCCCAATCTTCTTTGGATACTAATTCAGCTCCCTTAGAAACTAAATAGTCCTCAAACTTTTGTACTGTTTCCTTTATCTGAGTGTCAGATAAAACGGGATTCAAAATGAAAACAGTTTCGTAATGATTCATAATTAAATATTTATTGATTAATTTTAAGGCTGCAAATATAGTGACTTTTTTGTTATTTAAAACATCTTATGAACAATATTTTAAAGCTTTTTTGGTCTCATATGACATTACCGATCATGTTTTAGAGATGGATATTGTTCCTCCCGTTTAATACTTGCTAACAATCAATTTAAATCCAATCGCACCCCAATAGATAGGTTTCTAGTTTTTGTGTTTTTAAACAACGGATTCATATCATACTTCGCATACAAACTTGTAGACCCATAGCCTGCATAGGCACTTAAACCATAATTTAAGGTATTCATATTAAAGTTATCATATTGAACTTCTTCAATATCTATTCCATCGAGGT
>TARA_B110000879_G_scaffold67525_1_pt1 | contig 14765 bp, 11 predicted proteins | sample TARA_B110000879 | Tara Oceans TARA_B110000879 (sample SAMEA4398094) | marine metagenome | biome: Polar Biome; feature: [SRF] surface water layer (ENVO:00010504); material: water (ENVO:00002006), including particulate matter (ENVO:01000060) such as... | depth 5 m
TGTTAAAAAAAGAATTGGAGACTTTGGAGATAAGGTTGACAGTTACAAAAACGATTTAACAAAATTTTCAGAAGACGGCATTATACAAGGAATTGAAGCGGGTAACATTTCAATGCCTATTAAGAATTCATTGATTAACGGCGCACAAAGTTTATTTGGTGTGAAAACCGATTTAAAATTTGGAAACACCAAAATAACGGCTGTTTTTTCACAGCAAAATTCTGAAAGTAAAACGGTTACGTCAGAAGGAGGAGCCTCCATTCAACCTTTTGAATTAAGAGCTACAGATTATGACAACGACAGACACTTTTTCTTGTCACAATATTTTGTAGATAATTATGCAAAATCATTGTCACAATACCCTTTGATAAATAGTCAAATTAATATAACCAGAGTTGAGGTTTGGATTACCAATAGAAACGCAAGCACCGAAGATTTTAGAAGCATTGTTGCTTTTGCAGATATTGGAGAGGTAGGTACATCTAATTTGGTGAATTTCACAGATATTACTCCAAACGCAGATAGCCCTTTTGTTTCTTTGCAAAACATACCTTCCAATAGTACAAATACGATTGCAGATTTGTTAACACAGTCAAGTGGTATTAGAGATGTGGGAACTGTAAGTACAACTCTACAGAACGGCCCTTATAACATGCAAGAAGGAAGTGATTATTCATTACTCCAAAATGCAAGAAAATTACAAGTAAACGAGTATACACTCAATCCGCAACTTGGATTTATTTCTTTAAACAGAAGATTGAATGATGGTGAAGTTTTAGCTGTTGCCTACGAATATACGGTTGCTGGAAATGTTACTGATGCAACAGGAGCACCTATCAATCAGAACTCATTTAAAGTTGGGGAATTTTCTAACGATGGTATTCAAGCACCTAATAATTTAGCCGTAAAATTATTAAGAAGTGAAATATTAACCACCAAAAGGGATGACAGAAATGGCGGTTTAGAACAATTTCCTACCTGGCGATTGATGATGAAAAACGTGTATGCTTTAGGAGCGTTTCCTTTGTCGCAAGATGGGTTTCGTTTTGAGGTTCAGTATCGAGATGATGCAACAGGAATTCCCTCAAATACACTTCAAAACGCACAAACACTGGAAATAGCAAACAAGCCGTTATTACAAGTATTGCATTTAGATCAATTAGATCAAAGTCAATTTCGAGATGCCGATGGGTATTTTGATTATGTAGAAGGTATTACTGTAAATTCACAAAACGGATTCATCTTTTTCCCAGAACCAGAACCTTTTGGTGATGATTTAGAAGAACAACTAACAAGCCAAGAAGACAAAGATAATTATGTTTTTAAAGAACTGTATTTAGACACCAAAATAAATGCAAAAAACAACTATCAGAACAAAGATAAGTTTCTTTTAAAAGGATATTTTAAATCAGAGAATTCTGGTGGAATTCCGATTGGCGCATTTAATGTTCCTAGAGGTTCTGTAAATGTAACCGCAGGAGGAAGGCAATTGCTCGAAGGGGTCGATTTTGTGGTGGATTACTTAGCCGGAAAAGTACAGATTATAGATCCAGGACTACAAGCATCGGGAGTGCCTATTAGTGTTTCTACAGAAAATAATGCCGTTTTTAATCAGCAACGGAAAACCTTTATGGGGGTAGATGTTGAGCATCGTTTTTCTGATAAATTCACACTTGGAGGTACCGTTTTAAATGTGGAAGAAAGACCTTTAACACCAAAAGTGAACTTTGGATCGGAACCTATAAATAATACCATGCTGGGGCTGAATGTAGACTATGCTGCAGAGGTGCCATTTTTCACAAAATTGGCAAACAAACTTCCTTTTGTAGATACCGATGTTCCTTCTAATTTATCTGTGAGAGCAGACATGGCCTACTTATTGCCAGGGACTCCAAGCGGTATTGATGTTGCGGGTGCAGCAACTTCTTATATTGATGATTTTGAAGCCTCTCAAATACCAATTTCATTATTATCACCCTTGCAATGGTATTTGGCGAGTACTCCAAAAAACAACACCAATGATGTTTTTAATGGAGGTCTTAATACGATTGAATACAACTTTAAAAGAGCAAAACTTGCTTGGTACAGTATCGATCAAGTCTTTTATGGTTTGGGATCCACTCCACCCGGAATTGGCGCAGATGATTTGTCGAGAGCAGAAACCAGACAGATTAATTTTAGAGAATTATTTCCAAATCAGCAATTAGACATTACACAAAACAGTTTGTTAAGAACCTTAGATTTGGCATATTTCCCAAATGAAAGAGGGTCCTATAATTTTGATACGGGTGCGAATGTGAATACAGATGGAACTTTTGACAATCCAGAAGAGCGTTGGGCAGGAATTACCCGTCCTTTAACTACCAATAATTTTGACCAAGCAAATGTAGAATACATTCAGTTTTGGATTATGGATCCGTATGATAATTATTCCATTACTACCGAAGAAGGTTTGCCAATTGGAGTAGATGCACAAGACCCTGCAAACCAAGTAGGAGATTTGTATTTAAACCTTGGAAACATTTCAGAAGATGTAAATAAGGACAGTCGAAAAATGTATGAGAATGGACTACCAGAATCAGGGTTAGACCAAAACACCATACAAACGATTTGGGGAAAAGTTCCTTCAAATCAATCGATTATTTATGCTTTTAGCGAAGAAGATGCTGCAAGAGCAAATCAGGATTTAGGTTTTGATGGGTTGAATGATACTGATGAGTTAACGAAATTATCTGAAAATTTAGGAGTTTCGGAAGTAAGTTTGCCGAGCTATTTTGTAGCAGATCCCGCGTCGGATAACTTCCAGTTTTTTAGAGGTGGCCAATTGGACAATGAAGATGCCTCTGTTATTAAAAGATATAAGAACTTCAACAATACCCAAGGGAATTCTCCCACGATCAATCAATCTAGAGAATCCTATCCAACAGCATCTACGACCTATCCAGATGTAGAAGACATCAATAGAGATCAAACCATGAATACGGTAGAAAGTTACTATCAGTATAAAATTTCTATGGACAAGGCAGATTTGGTTGCTGGAAGAAATTTTATTGTGGATGAAAAAACGACCACAATCACACTAGAAGACGGAAATTCTCAACAAACAAAATGGTATCAATTTAGAATACCTGTTCGAAGTGGAACACCAATCAATGGAATTTCAGATTTTAATAGCATTCGTTTTATGAGAATGTTTCTTTCTGGATTTAAAATGCCCGTTGTTTTGCGTTTTGGGGAGTTGGATTTAGTGCGTGGCGATTGGAGACGTTATGTTAGAACCTTAGATCCGAACATCAATCCAGACCGAGAATTAGATCAAACAGAATTGAATAATTTTGAAGTAGGCGTTATTAGTATCGAACAAAATGAAGGCAGCTATGTGCTCCCTCCAGGTATTGTAAGAGAAAGTTTACAAGGAAGTACAACAGTGCAGCAGCAAAATGAGCAATCTGTTACCTTAAGCGTCCTGAATTTAGAGGCCGATAAAATTAGAGCCATTTATAAAAACATAAGTATTGATTTAAGGCGTTTTAAAGAACTTAAAATGTTTATGCATTTAGAGGAAATTAAAACAACAGGCGCAATAGCTGAAGGAGATATGTCGGCAGTTATAAGACTGGGAACAGATTTAAATGATAATTTTTATCAAGTAGAAATTCCTTTAATAGTTACGGAAAATAATGCCACTGCTGCCTTAGATATCTGGCCTGAAGAAAACAATTTAGAAGTACTCTTAAAGCGCTTTGGAGCCATTAAACTGGAACGAGATGTTGCAAATGCAACCATTAACGAACTCTATACCTCTGAAACAGAAGAACCGATTAAAGTAAGTGTAAAAGGAAATCCAACATTAGCTCAAGTAAGAACAGTTATGCTGGGACTAAAGAACAATGCACCGTTGCCTAAAAGTGCGAAAATTTGGTTCAACGAACTGCGCTCTGCTGGCTTTGACAACAAAGGTGGTTGGGCAGCGGTTGTAAATGCCGATGCAAATTTTGCAGATGTTGCCAATGTTTCCTTATCGGGAAGCATGCAAACCATTGGTTTTGGAAATGTAGAAGACCGGATAGGGCAACGTAGTTTAAACGAAACCAAAGAATACAACTTTGCAACTACGGTTAATTTAGGAAGTGTTTTAACGCCTAAGAAGTGGGGAATTCAATTGCCAATGAGTTACAGTATTGGTGAGCAGTTTATCGATCCAAAATTTGATCCACAGTATCAAGATGTGGAGTTGGCAGATGCCATCACTGAAAACCCAAATAGTGCGTTTTCTAGAGATTATACGAAACGGACCAGTATTAGTTTTAATAATGTAAAAAAGAACAGAAATTCAGGGTCATCAAAAAAACCACAGTTCTACGATGTAGAAAATGTTTCCGTTTCCTATGCACATAATAAAGAATTTCACACAGATTACAATATTAAAAAATATGTAAACGAAAATGTAAATGCTTCGGCGGCTTATAATTTTAGTTTTCAGTCCAAAGGAATTGCACCTTTTAAAAACCTAGACTCTTTAAAAGGAAAGTATTGGCAGTTGTTTAAAGATTTAAACCTTAATCTAATTCCAAAAACAGTTGCTATTAACTCTAGAATAAATAGACAGTTTAGTGCACAAGAATCTCGGAATTTAGTAGAAGGCTTGTCTGCACAACCTGAATTAAAACAACGTAGATTTTTATTTGATTGGGATTATGCAATTGCTTTTGATTTGACAAAATCGATTCAAGTAAACTTTAATGCAACCAATAGTAATATTTATGATGCTTTTGGATCTGGAGAAGATTTGGTTGTTTTTGATAACTTTTTTAATATAGGAAGACCCAATCAATACCATCAAAAATTAAACGGTACCTATCGAATTCCCATCGATAAAATTCCTTTTCTAGATTTTATGAAAGCTGACTATGCGTATACTGCAGATTTTGATTGGCAAGTGACATCACAAGACAATTCGATCAATGATCGAATCGGAAATGTGATACAAAATGCAAACACACATAATATTAACACGACTTTTGCTTTTGAGAAATTTTATAAAAAATTAAATTTCGAAAGATTTTTACTCACAAAGGCACAACGTAAAAGAAATAGAGTACTCAGACGCTCTGGTAAATTAGCAGCGCCAATACGACGAAACAAAAACAAAAAATTACCGCTAGGAAAGCGATTGTTAAAAGGAGCTTTTGACGTTGTTACTTCTGTAAAACAAGGAAAAATTAGTTATTCTGAAAACAATGGACAGCTATTGCCTGGTTACGATGAAACCGTTGGTTTTTTAGGCGGAGCTCCCACTTCCTTTGCTTTCGGGAGTCAAGTAGATATTCGGAATAAAGCCTTAGTGAATGGTTGGTTGGTAGACCCAAGAGCATCAGAAGATGACCCTTCAACCCCAGATATCGATGAAAGCGCCTATTTCAATAAAACCTATCGCAAAACACATTACAACAAACTAGACTATTCTTTTACGTTAAAGCCGTTTAAAGATTTAAATATCGATGTTATTGGTAACAAGATTCAAACAAGAGATTTGCAACAACAATTAGATGTGATTGCAGACACCAGTAATCCAGATAATCTTTTTGGAATTATAGACACCAGAGCTGCCGCATTTGAAAACGGGAACTTTAGCACCAGTTATGCGATGATTGGCACCTCTTTTTCTAATGGAGATGCGTTGTTTCAGAAAATGAAAGATTATAGAAGTACCATTGCAGATAGATTGGCTACCGAAAGCGGCTTGCCAGTTGCTGGTTTTGGAGAAACAAGTCAACAAGTATTATTACCCGCCTTTATGGCTGCTTATTCGGGTCGTGATCCAGAGAAAATTAGTACCGGCCTGTTTAGAGACATTCCAATACCAAACTGGACTCTACGTTATAACGGCTTTATGAAGCGAAAATGGTTTAAGAAAAACTTTAGCACCTTTGTGATTTCACACGGGTATCGTTCTTCGTACACGGTTTCAAGCTTTACAAACAACCTTCAGTTTAATGATGATACTGCGAATCCAAACTTCAATGCAGCAGATAATTATGAACCCGAATTACTAGTTTCTGCAGTTACTTTGGTCGACGAGTTTTCTCCATTGATAAAAGTAGATATGAAAATGAAGAATTCTTTTTCTTTAAGAGGTGAGGTAAAAAGAGATCGAACCTTGACGATGAATTTCAATAATAGTACGTTGACAGACATCAAGGGAACAGAATATGTTTTAGGAATGGGGTATGTTTTAAAAGATGTGAAATTCAGCACCCGTTTTACAGGGAAAAAACAAACCCTGAAAGGAGATATTAACTTAAGAGCAGACATCTCTTTAAGAGATAATTTAACTCAAATTAGATCAGTTGATATTGACAATAATCAAATTAGTGGAGGTCAGCGATTATTTTCATTAAAATTTACGGCAGATTATAGATTAAATAGTAATTTTACCGCGTCGTTTTATTACAATCATCAAACGTCAAAATATGCGATTTCTACAACATTTCCAAGACAGGCAATCAATGGAGGATTCAATATTATTTACAACTTAGGAGGCAATTAAAGAACCATTATTTATTATAAGAGAATATGAATATCCCATCAGAATTAAAATACACAAAAGATCACGAGTGGATCAAAATTGAAGGAAACATCGCAACTGTAGGAGTTACAGATTTTGCACAAGGTGAATTAGGAGATATTGTTTATGTAGATGTAGATACTTTAGATGATACCGTTGAAGAAGGAGATGTGTTTGGCTCTGTAGAAGCTGTAAAAACAGTATCTGATTTATTCATGCCATTATCAGGAGAAGTATCTGAATTTAATGAAGCATTAGAAGATGCACCAGAATTGGTAAATACAGATCCTTATGGAGAGGGATGGATGATTAAAATTACCATTTCAGATGATTCTCAAATAGAAGCTTTGTTAGATGCAGCAGCGTATAAAACACTTATTGCAGGCTAGTACGCTTTCGATCGCTATTGTGATTACAATTTGTATTGCGTATCTAAGCCTCATTAAAACAACTAATTTTCCGGTTATCGCGATTTCTAATATTGATAAGATATACCATCTTATTGCCTATTTTGCGCTTACTTTTAGTTGGCTTTTAGCTTTGAGAAAACATAAATACAAAGTGCTATTTGCTTGTGTGCTTTATGGCATTATTCTTGAAGTATTACAAACGACTTTAACCGTGTATAGAGCAGGAGAATTGTTGGATTTTCTTGCAAATACGCTTGGCGGACTTCTAGCTCTAGTGGTTTTTAACCTTTTTTTTAAAAAAAAGCATTTAATTAACACGAAGACTTGTAAATAAGTCAATAATTTAACTAAATTAGCGCATTACTAAAAACTTTTTACAATGGAAATTAAGAAAAATCCAAAATCTAACTTAGAAAATTACAGTAAGATTTTCATGCAACTAGGCCTTGTTTTGGCACTTTTTGTTACCTACGTATCTATAGAACACAAAACTTTCGAGAAAGATCTTGGAGAATTTGGTTTGGCAAATATGAATGCTGAGATGGAAGAAGAAACTGTTATCACAGAACGTATTGAGGAAATAAAGCCAAAAACGCCACCGCCACCAGCACCAGAAAAAATTGAAATTGTAGAAGACGAAAAAGAAGTAGAAGAAACTGTTATCGAGAGCACAGAGACCGATGAAACGGAAGAGATTATCGTTGAAGAAATTGAAGAAGTAGAAGAGTCAGAAGAAGTAATTGAAGACGTAAGTTTTATGATTATTGAAGATGTGCCTGTTTTTCCGGGTTGTAAAGGAAACAAAGCAGCCTTAAAAGCATGTTTTAGTAAAATGGTTCAAAAGCATTTTTCTAGAAAATTTGACGCTGATCTTCCAAACGAATTAGGATTAGATGCTGGTAGGAAAAAAGTATTTATCGGTTTTAAAATTGATAGAAATGGAAATGTAGTAAACATACAAGCGAGAGCGCCACACCCGAAGATTAAAAAAGAAGTTGTGAAGGTTATGAAGATGTTACCTAAAATGAAACCAGGGAGACAAAGAGGAAAAGCTGTTGGTGTAAAATACAGTATTCCATTTACTTTAATTGTAGAGTAAATTATAAAAAATAAATAGTTCTAAAAAGCGCAACCATTTGGTTGCGCTTTTTTTGTGGCATGCTGTTTGGTTTAGGCTTGGTATAATAATCTTAAATTTTCTAATTATGAAAAACCTAAAAAAAGACCCAACCAAACAATTAGAAAAGTTCTCTACTGTATTTATGCAGTTAGGCTTAGTATTAGTCCTTTTTGTCGTGTACACACTTTTGGAGTACGAATCTGAACAAGTACAATATGCAATTAATGACCCTGGAGAAGTAGAATTGGTTTACATTTCAGAAGATATACAGAATGTTATTTTTCAAAAAGAAGTAAAAGTAACACCAAAAATTAAATTAGTAACGCCAAAGCTTATCGATTTGATTGATCTTACAAAAGGAGAAGACACTGTTGAAGAAACTCCTTTTCCAGATGAATTAATAGATGATGAGCCAACAGTATTGGATATTGATAATGTTGAATTCATAGTCCCTACTGAAGCACCAGAGCCAGATACTGTACCTTATATGTTAATAGAAGCCCCCCCTATTTTTAAAGGCTGTGAAGGACTCTCAAAAGAAGCGAACAAAAAGTGTTTTGAAAAAAGCATTGCTCGGTTTTTCATAAAAAATTTCGATGAAGATTTAGCACAAGAATTAGGACTCCGTTCTGGGAAGCATAAAATACATTCTCAGTTTATCATTGATAAGAGTGGCGATGTTGCAGTAGTTTTTGTAAAGGCACCTCATAAGCAGTTGGAAAAAGAAGCAAAAAGAATTATGAATAAGTTACCTCAATTTACACCAGGGAAACAACGCAGGAAACCTGTAAAAGTAAAATACACTTTGCCCATTACTTTCCATGTTCAATAAAACTAGAAACCCAGTCTGATAAGATTGGGTTTCTAGTTTTATTGAAATACATTATTTACTACTTTTGTGAGATGAAGATTCACCAATTTTTAGACGCTACCTATTTAAAAACTGCAACACAAGCTGGAATTACCGAATCGGAGAACTTGGAGGTTGTCGAGTCGCTTACAGAAGAAGCGATTGTATACAATTACAAACTTCTAATGATCAGGCCAAAGTATATTCCTAAAGTAAAACAATTATTGCGCAGTGCAAACGCTACCACGTTAATAGGAACAGTCATTGGTTTTCATGAAGGAACTTCCTCTGTTACAAAAAAATTAGAAGAGGCAGAAGAAGCCATTCGTTTAGGTGCAGATGAACTCGATTTTGTATTGAATTACTCCGCATTTAAAGAAGGGGATTTCCAGTTAATTGACCAAGAAATTATTGCATGTACCAAATACTGTTTAGAGAATCAGAAAGTGATAAAATGGATTATAGAAACGGCTGCTTTAACAAATGAGGAAATAGTTGTAATTTCACAGCGCATAAGGGAAATTGTTTTGAAGCATTTTACGATCGCATCCGCAAAAAACGTGTTTGTAAAATCGTCAACTGGCTTTTATGAAACAGCAAATAATTTTCCAAATGGTGCAACACTAGAAAATATGCGGTTGATAATTGTACATTCAAAACCATTAAAAGTAAAAGCAGCTGGAGGTATAAAAACTTTTCAAATGGCAGAACAAATGATTGCTTTAGGGGTAGACAGAATTGGGACTTCTTCGGCAAAAGAAATTGTAAAAAATGAAATTAACACAAACAAAATAAATCAATATTGAAAAGTTTTTTCGCACATGAAACTGCAGTAATCGATGAGAATTGTAGTATTGGAAATGAAACTAAAATATGGCATTTTAGCCATATTATGTCCGATTGTATTATTGGAGAAGGGTGTAATCTTGGACAGAATGTTGTGGTATCTCCACAAGTGATTTTAGGTAAAAATGTAAAAGTGCAAAATAATGTTTCTATTTACACAGGAGTTATTTGCGAAGCAGATGTTTTTTTAGGTCCTTCGATGGTTTTTACAAACATAATCAACCCTAGAAGTGCTATTATAAGGAAAAACGAGTATCTAAAAACTATTGTCCGAAAAGGTGCTAGTATTGGTGCCAATGCAACAATTGTCTGCGGTAATAACATTGGTGAATATGCTTTTGTTGGCGCAGGTGCGGTAGTTACAAAGGAAATAAAACCGTATGCTTTGGTGGTTGGAAATCCATCCAAGCAAATAGGATGGGTAAGTGAATTTGGACATCGCCTACAATTTAATGATTCAGGTTTTGCTACTTGTAAAGAAAGCAGCCAACATTATCAATTGAGAAATGATTTTGTTACAAAATTGGAGCCATAAGAAGAAAAAAATAAATAAAAGCAGCGTATGACCTATAGTTTTTATAAGATTTTACCGAAGAGTAATAAAAAATAATATATATTTATAACGTGATTATTTAATAATTACACTTTTTTCTTTTTCATAGCAATTTTCCTACTCAGAAAGTATTCCTTTTTGAGTAGGTTTTTTCTTTTTTAAGCGTTAAAACATATTGTAAATTCATAATTATGAAATATCTTTGCAGTCAAGTAAATAGATCATGAATCCTACAAGTATTACAAAGAATACTTCCTCTATAAAATCAATAATTACAGATGTAAAGCAGCTTGTTAAAGTTGGGTTGTCTTTAAGTGTTGTTTTTTCTTCAGTTGCAGGGTATTTACTCGCTGTAGAAGCAGTAAATTACGCCACGCTTACATTGCTTGCTGTTGGTGGATTCTTAATGGTAAGTGCTTCCAATGCTTTTAATCAAATTATAGAGATAGATACAGATGCATTAATGCAACGTACAAAAAACAGGCCTTTACCAACAGGTAGAATGTCTGTAAACACAGCATTAGTAATCGCAATTCTATTTGCTATTTTAGGTTTGGGAACCTTGTATTATATAAATGCAAAAAGTGCTTTGTTTGGTGCGATTTCAATTTTTTTATACACAAGTGCATATACGCCTTTAAAATCAGTAACACCATTGACGGTTTTTGTTGGAGCCATTCCAGGTGCCATCCCATTTATGTTAGGATGGGTAGCAGCAACCAATCAATTTGGTATTGAAGCTGGGATTTTATTTATGATTCAGTTTTTCTGGCAATTTCCACATTTTTGGTCTATCGGTTGGCTGCAAGATGAAGAATATAAAAAAGCAGGTTTTAATATGCTTCCCATGAACACGAAAGACACGGGAGCTGTAAAGCAAATAATTTTTTATACGGTGATCATGATCGTCGTTTCAATAGCCCCTGTTTTAAAAGTAACAGGAGCCTTTTATATCTATCCAGCAACTGCTATTATTGTAGCTTTGCTAGGTTGTTTAATGTTATATTATGCTGTACAATTGTATAAAACATTGCACAATACAGAAGCAAGAAAGTTAATGTTAGCAAGTGTTTTGTATATAACATTGGTGCAAATAATATATGTGATCGATAAATTTTTACATTAAAAAAATGATAACAGAAGAAAAATTACAAGAAGAATTACTCGTTGCCAGAAGAAAAGCGGCAAAACCAATGTTGTGGGTTTCTATGATTAGTATGGTCATGTTTTTTGCAGGACTTACAAGTGCATATGTAATCAGTATGCAAAGAGATGATTGGGTTTCATTTGAGTTGCCACAAGCATTCTATGTTAGTACGGTTTTAATCGTAATGAGTAGTATTACATTACTATTGGCTCAATATTTTATAAAGACCAATAAAAGACAACTGTCGTTAATTTTAGTGGTGCTCACCTTTTTGTTAGGGGTTGGCTTTATTTGGCAACAATATGTTGGCTTCAATCAATTGAAAAGTATTGGATTGTTTTTTACAGGACCAGAAAGTACGGTATCAACATCATTTATAATTGGGATCACGTTTTTACATGTTTTACACCTTTTAGCAGGGGTTATTGTACTGTTGGTTGTTATTTATAATCATTTTAAATATAAATACAAACCAAATGATTTGCTGGGGTTTGAACTAGGTGCAATCTTCTGGCATTTTGTGGATATATTATGGATTTATCTATTTTTCTTTTTCTCTTTTATTAAGTGATGAAAAATGATTAATTTTGGCAAACAATTAAAGAACTATTTAATAGAATAATTTATGAAATCAAATTCAGCTGTATCTTCTAATAAAAAAGAAACCTGGAGTGGAGGTGGTGTAAAACCATTTGGCGCAAGCTACGGTAAAATGATGATGTGGTTTTTTATCGTTTCAGATGCATTAACTTTTTCAGGGTTTTTAGCAGCGTACGGTTTAACACGTTTTAAGTTTATTGACTCATGGCCAATTGCCGATGAAGTTTTTACGCACGTTCCATTTGTACATGGAGAGTATCCAATGATATATGTTGCGATTATGACATTTATCTTAATTGTCTCTTCTGTAACCATGGTATTGGCTGTAGACGCAGGTCATAAAATGCAGAAAAACAAAGTAGCCTGGTACATGTTTGCTACTATTATTTTTGGAATTATTTTTGTAGGTTCTCAAGCTTGGGAATGGAATACTTTTATCAAAGGTTCTTATGGAGCTGTGAAAACGACAGAAGGAAAGATTTTACAATTTGTAAATGAAGATGGGAAACAAATTGCATTTGCAGATTTTGTGACCACAGAAAGATTAGATGGTAGAGAACAACACACGAAAAAAAATGGATTGTGGTTTGTAGAAGAACCAACTATTGCAACCTATTCAATAGATCAAATCATTGCTTCTTATAACGCACATCCAGAAGTTCAAGTAAGAACAGAATTGATTACAGACCAAAAGAAAAAAACAATATTATCCAGAGAAGAAGGTACTGCACAATTGGCAAAAACAAGATTGGTTGTAGAAGGCGCAAATCTAGAAGTCAATGAATATGGAAATACCATCTTTGCAGATTTCTTCTTTTTCATTACTGGTTTCCACGGTTTCCACGTATTAACAGGGATTTTAATCAATATCATTATTTTCTTTAATGTAATTGTTGGAACCTATGAAAAAAGAGGGCACTACGAAATGGTAGAAAAGGTAGGATTGTATTGGCACTTTGTAGATTTAGTTTGGGTATTCGTATTCACATTCTTCTACTTAGTTTAATAAAAAAATAGCACACAAAATGGGACACGCACACGAATCGAATACAAAGAAAATTTGGATAGTATTAGTCATATTAACCGCAATTACCGGTGTTGAAGTTTGGCTTGGGATTTTGAAGCCAGATTTTTTACACTTGTCAAATTTTTTAGGAACAAGTTGGTTAAATTGGATTTTCATCATATTAACACTCGTAAAAGCCTACTTTATTGCGTGGTCTTTTATGCACTTAGAAGGAGAGAAAACATGGTTTAGACGTGCCATTGTATGGACCCCCATTTTTCTAATTTGCTTTCTAGTGACCTTACTTTTAACAGAAGGTGGATATATCTACGATACATTAGGGCCACTCGTAAAATGGTAATAAAAATAAAAGGTGGTTTTTATAACCACTTTTTTTTTGCTTAAAATTCTATACATCATGATTACAAAAAAAAGAGTAGTACTTTTTTTACTTTTTATATTTCCATTGATCGCTTTCTTATTACTTTCAACAGGAATAAATGGCTTCAATAAATTGCCTGTCGTAAATAATAATGTGATAGATATTTCTTTAATTGACTCTACCGAAACCTTACAGAACAAAGTTTCTGTAATTTGTTTTTTAGGAAATGATTTAAATAAAATCAGAGGAGGCTTGTTTAATTTGAACGAAAAAGTGTACAAAAAATTTATCGAACATAAAAAATTTCAAATTATTGCTATTGTGCCACAAGGAAAAGAAAAAGAAGCACAAATACTTAAAGATGAGATAGGTGCATTTACAGACATGGCTAAGTGGAAATTTATAACAGGTACTAAGGATCAAATAAATACATTTTACTCTAGCTTTAAAAATAATAGTAAGCTCTCGGATCTTTTTACAGTAGATGCTTTTTTAATTGATAAGAAAGGGCGTCTCAGGGGAAGAACGGATGATAAAAAAAATCTAGACAGAAAAATAATTGGATATAATACGAGATCTGTGTCCGATTTAAAAGGACCCATGAAAGACGATATTAGTGTGCTTTATTATGAGTACTATGCCGCATTTAAAGACAGGAAAAAGGCAGATAGAAAAGAAAAGTAAGTTATGAATAAAAAATACTCGTATGTCGGTGTTGCTTTCGTCATCCTATTATTTGGGATATATGTTGTTAGAAATATAGAGTCACGATTTGAAAAATCCGATTTGTATACTTTTGAAAAAGTACCTGCTTTTGAATTTGTCAATCAAGAAGGAAATAAAATAAATAACCAAACCTATGCAGGCAAAGTATACGTGGTTGAATTTTTCTTTTCAACATGCCCAACAATTTGCCCGTTGATGACAAAAAAAATGCTGTTACTTCAAGATGAATTTTTTGGAAACCCAGATTTCGGAATTGCATCCATATCAATTACTCCAGATATCGATACTCCAGAAGTTCTCAAAACCTATGCAAGAGAGAATGAGGTTTCCCACAGAAATTGGCATTTGCTAACAGGAAAACCCTATGAAGTTGTTTCCAAATTATCGAACAAAGGTTTTACATTGTATGCCGGAAAAGGGGATGCAGCTCATGGCGGATTTGAACATTCTGGTTTGTTTGCCCTGGTAGATAAAGATGGAAATATTCGCTCTAGAAAAGATGCTTATGGCAATCCTATTAAATTTTATAGAGCTTTGGATGAACACTCCTTTCCGGA
>TARA_B110000879_G_scaffold58348_1_pt1 | contig 14759 bp, 9 predicted proteins | sample TARA_B110000879 | Tara Oceans TARA_B110000879 (sample SAMEA4398094) | marine metagenome | biome: Polar Biome; feature: [SRF] surface water layer (ENVO:00010504); material: water (ENVO:00002006), including particulate matter (ENVO:01000060) such as... | depth 5 m
TGCTCCGCTGCCTCACTATTGGACGTCAGCTTAAGTCCGCGGCAGGCAGTGTGCACCTGATGATGGAGGTCACGCCATTCGCGCATGCGCAGATAGGAGACGTGATTGCTCTTGCAGTAGCGGCTGTATTGATTGCCCGAGAGCTGCTGACGCTGCTCTTCAAAGTGGCGCCACAAATTTAGCAGCGAGACAAAGTCGGAGTTGGGTTCCTGCCATTTTTTATGGCTCTGATCCGCGGCCTGCTGTTTATCGGCGGGACGCTCACGGGGATCCTGAATACTTAAGCCGGTGGTGATAATCATCACTTCGGCGAGACAACCATTGTTGGCGCTCTCTAAAAGCATCCGTGCAAACCGCGGATCCAGGGGAATATTGACTAAACGTTTGCCGAGACTGCTCAATTTTCCGTCTTCGGTCACTGCCTGCAACTCTTCCAACAGCTTGAAGCCATCGCTGATCATGCGGTGATCTGGGGGATCGACAAAGGGGAAGTTGCGGATATCGCCTATTCTTAGATGCAGCATCTGCAATATCACTGCAGCGAGATTGGTGCGTATTATTTCTGGGTCGGTAAAGGCGGGTCGGCCCTGAAAGTCTTCTTCGGAATAGAGTCGATAACAGACGCCATCGGCAACCCGACCACAGCGTCCCGCGCGCTGATTGGCACTGGCCTGTGATATCGCCTCGATAGGCAGGCGCTGCACCTTGGTACGGAAGCTATAACGTGAGACTCGCGCCCTGCCAGTGTCGATTACATAGCGGATTCCCGGCACGGTGAGCGAGGTTTCCGCGACATTGGTACTGAGTACAATACGCCGCCCACGGTGGGGTGAAAAGATTCTGCTCTGTTCCGCTAGGCTGAGCCGAGCATAGAGAGGCACCACTTCTGTATGGGGCAGTTGCGCCCGTTTAATCGCCAGATTCACTTCGCGGATTTCACGTTCGCCGCTAAGGAAAATCAGTACATCGCCAGCCTTTTGATTGCTGTGAATATCTTGCAGACAGTCGACAATCATCTGATCGCGATCAGTCTCCACTGTATCCGGGTGGTTGTAGATAACCTCTACCGGAAAACTTCGCCCTGAGACTTCAACCACCGGTGCGTCGTTAAAATGTTTAGAAAACTTGGCGACATCAATGGTCGCCGAGGTGATGATGATTTTGAGATCGGGACGTTGGGGCAATAGATTTTTCAGATAGCCGAGCAAAAAATCAATATTCAGACTGCGCTCGTGGGCTTCGTCAATAATCAATGTGTCATAAGCACTAAGAAAACGATCTCGCTGAATCTCTGCCAGCAATATGCCGTCGGTCATCAACTTGATCAGGCTGTTGGGGGAACTCTGATCGGAGAAGCGCACCTGATAGCCTACCGCTTCACCCATCTTGACCTTGAGCTCTTCGGCGATGCGGGTGGCGACGGTCCGTGCAGCGATTCGTCGCGGCTGGGTATGGCCAATAAGGCCTCTGACTCCGCGCCCGGCTTGCAGGCAAATTTTTGGTATCTGGGTGGTTTTGCCGGACCCGGTTTCACCGGCGACCACGATCACCTGGTGCTTGCTGAGCAGCTCGGCAATTTCATCGGCTCTAGCGCTGACCGGCAGTTCGGGGTAGGTGAAGTTGGGAATTGTCTGACGGCGGCTGTCGGTCAATGCTTGGGTTTTTAACAGCCCTGTATGCCACTGTTGCCAACCGCTACTGATATCGCGACCGCGCTTAAACTGCTGAGCGAGTTCCCTCAGCTGGCGGCTAAGTCTAAAGCTATCTCGAGTACTGGCGGTTTGGTCGACCAACAGCTGGAGGCGCTGAAAGTCTTGCTGACCGCTGGGTAGATCAGGTGCTGGCTGGTTTGTCATGAATAGGTATCAGTCGCCGCCATTCATCCAGACACAGTTGCCGCTGCTTTTATGAATCGCATCGAGTTTCTGTTGGTGGAGTTCTACCTCTTCCTGACTGGCAGTGACAACGCGCAGCGGCTGGCGATCTTGAGTTAGACGACGAATACCACCGCGGCTGCTGTCTTGGCCACCATCGGCAGATTGCTGGCCACTGATATTGAGGTTTACCTGCCCGCCGGTCATCAGCAGATAGACGTCGGCGAGGATTTCGGCATCCAAGAGTGCGCCGTGGAGATCGCGCTGGGAGTTATCGACGCCATAGCGCTTACACAGGGCGTCGAGATTGTTTTTCTGTCCCGGGTGCTTTTGTCGTGCCAGGGCCAAGGTATCAATGATGCGACAGCCGCTCTCGATGACCTGATAGGCACCTTTTAGCTTGGCGATTTCATGGTTGATAAAACCGACATCAAAGGGGGCGTTGTGAATAATCAGATCAGCGCCGTCAACAAATTCAAGAAACTCCCGAGCGACGGTTTCAAACAGCGGTTTGTCCTCGAGAAATTGATCGCTAATACCATGAACTTCCATGGCGCCGGCATCGACTTTGCGCTGGGGATTGACGTATTGATGGTAATGCCTGCCGGTGAGCTTGCGCCCCACCAGCTCGACACAGCCGATTTCAATAATACGGTGGTCCTGTGAGGTTTCTAGGCCGGTAGTCTCTGTGTCGAGGACGATCTGTCTCATGGTTTCTGCTGCTTATATTTTTGTGTTTATTAGGCGGTTAAAGCTCGTCGATACCGCGGTTGGCCAGCTGATCGGCAATTTCATTTTCAGCGTGTCCACTGTGCCCTTTTACCCAGTGCCAATCAATATCATGTTGCGTAATCACGGCATCGAGTTTCTGCCACAGATCAACATTCTTTACCGGTTTTTTGCTGGCGGTTTTCCAACTGCGCTTTTTCCATGCTGGCATCCACTCCTGAACCCCTTTGAGCACATAGGTGGAGTCCGACGTAACAGATATTTTGCAGGGCTGACTGAGGGCGGCTATGCCCTCAATAACCGCGGTTAACTCCATACGGTTATTGGTGGTATCCGCCTCACCGCCGCAGAGGCTTTTCTCCTTGTCACCATAGCGCATCAATACGCCCCAGCCACCTGGGCCCGGATTGCCGCGACAAGCGCCATCGGTAAATAATTCAACTACTTTCATGATTGGCCCTTAGGGTCTTGCTGGTAAATGCTTGATTGTTTGGTCTATTACGACCGCTATTACTGCTGCTGTTATTATCATGGCAAGCCTGCTTAATCCCATTCGAGGTGCGGTAACCATTATTGGCTGCACGCTTCCATACCGGTGCGGTGGTCTTGATACCTCTTGGAACCCGCTTGACCGCGTGGATCATATAGATATTGCCCAATGGAAAGCGAATCTTTTGGCAGGCCCGCTCCCAGGGACTGTCATGTTCGACCCAGCGAGGTGAATTGAGCGGGGGATTATAGGCGCCATGTTCAATTTCTACGACATGAAAATTGAGCAGCGACAGCCAGTCGATCACCCGACTCATACGCAGGTTGTGAAAACGGTACTGGGCCTGTCTTGAGAACAGCTGCATGGGAAATTTAAGTATGCCCATGGGGCCGTAGGGGTTGAGCATGCAGAGCACCAGATGGCCGCCGGGCATCACCACCCTGCTGGCTTCGGCCAACACCGCTCGCGGTGAAGTGGAGAATTCCAACGCGTGATGCAGCAGCATCCCATCGACGGTTTCCGACATCAACGGCAATTCCGTATAACTTGAAATGGCGCCATGACCGGCTTTAAATTCCGAAGGGTGCATGCTGAAGCGATGAATATGATCAAAGCAGTCGAGGGTGTCAGCGTCTTCGCTAAGCCCTAAGCGCAACAGCCGATAACCGGGCAATTTGGATAAGGTCTGACGCAGCATATGGCGTTCATGGCGGAGTAAATAACGGCCAAAATCACTCTCGAGCCAGCACCGCAGATCCGCAGATGCGCTGGCCAGTTCATTGACCTTGAGCCGATTGAGCAGGCGCTCGCCGGCGCGGCGAAGACGCTTTAAAAGCATGGAATAAAAAGCGCCGAAAAAGGCGCCAAAAACAAGGTGGTTTTCATAGGGCATATTATGTTCTCTGAGTTAGATAAAGGCCAGTGGATGATGACCTGTTCTGAGATCCTCAAGTTGAGACATAACCCATTGCCATACAGAGCTCTGTGAAACCGATGATTGTTTCGTCTGCGGCTGATCGTTACAATCCCGCCCAACATAAAGATTAAGAGTATTCACTTTGTTGCCTGATGTGCCAAAATTCCTATCTGTACCCCGCGAGCGACCTCTGCGCCTGCACTCGGGCCTAATCCTCAGCCTGCTGGCGCTGATAACAGCCAGCTGTGCGCTGCTGCCAGAGCTAGAGCCAGAGTCAAGCCCCGATACCCTGCTCCTGGAGACAGCAATTCCAGTCAGTGCCAATAACGGCTCAGATGCTGCCAAGGCTATAGACGCAGCCCCCACATCGGCAACAGTAGAAAAGACCCTGCCAGCAGACCCTACTGAAACCAGTGAGGCAATTAACAGTACTGAAGCTGTGGTAGCCGCTGAAAAGATACCAATTGATTTGTGGCAGCGCCTGCGCGATGGCTTTGCCTTGACACCGGACACTATGCCGGCAAGCGTGGCCAAACAGCGGGATTGGTATCTGCGTAATCCAAGCTACCTGAAAACGGTTTTTGGTCGTGCCGAACCCTTTATTTACTATGTCACCGAACAACTGGCTGAAGCCGGGCTGCCATTGGAATTGGCTCTGCTACCCATTGTTGAGAGCACCTATGATCCCCTCGCTTACTCTCACAGTCATGCGGTGGGTCTCTGGCAGTTTATGCCCTCGACAGGAGCCTCTCTGGGGCTGCGTCGCGATCGCTGGTACGACGGACGACGGGATGTTGTCGCCTCCACTGACGCGGCCATTACCTACCTGACCCGCCTGCACCGACGCTTTGACAAGGATTGGCTGTTGGCGCTGGCGGCCTATAATTCAGGCCAGGGAAATGTCGCCAAATCCATTCGACGCAATCGTAAAGCGCAGAAAGGCACGGATTTTTGGTCGATCTCGCTGCCCCGAGAAACCCGCAACTATGTGCCACAGCTACTGGCTCTGGCGACCCTAATTCGAGACCCCGACAAGTACGACCTGAAGCTACCGAGCATCGCTAATCAGCCCTATTTTGAGATTGTCGAGATTAGCTCGCAGATCGATCTGGGCAAAGTTATTCAGCTCAGTGATATTGAACTCGCCGACTTCACACGGCTTAACCCAGCCTATCGCCGTGCTCTAACCCCACCGCAAAACACCCATAGTCTTTTGCTGCCTGTGGGTACCGCGCAACCCCTGCGGGACATGATGGCGACAACTGACCCCAAAACCTGGGTGCCGCACACCGAGTACGCGGTGGTCAACGGTGATACCCTCTCTGAAATAGCGCTGCGCTTTGATATCCCAGTGTCTTGGTTGCGCAAGCGCAACAGTCTAAAAAATGATCGTCTGCGGATTCGTCAGGTATTGCTGATTCCCCATGCCGGAGACAATGGCAGCTATGCAAGCAGTGCCCCGAAGAGTGGCGCTCAAGAGCCTCGCTATCATATTGTCAGCCGCGGCGATTCACTCTGGTCTATCGCTAAGCAGTTTAATACCAGTATTAAGCGTCTGCGTGAGACCAATAAATTATCCAGCAATACACTACAGCTGAATGAGCGATTAGTGGTGGGCAGCAAGAACGCCGAAGTGAAGTCAAAGCATGTACGCAAGCTGTCTTACCGGGTAAGACGCGGAGATTCACTGTCGCTGATCGCAAGCCGCTTTGATGTTGCAATATCGGATATTACAGGGTGGAATAAAATTGGTCGCAGCGCACTGTTGCAGCCGGGTCAGCGCCTGACACTGTTTATCAACGCACTGAAGATCTGAATCTCCCAGCAAAGCCTTTGCTTGTCTCTCTAATCACTAGTGGCGGCTAATGGCTACTGGCGGCTAATGGCTACTGGTGACTCATGGCTACTGGGATTTGGTAATGACTTGCAGGCAGATAGCCTGCAAGGGGTTAAAGTCTTTAATAGATAGCTCGTGTTAGAAAGCCTGTACTAGAAAGCTCTTAAATCCAGAGCTCTTAAATCCAGAGCTCTTAAATCCAGAACTCTTAAATCCAGAGCTCTGTACTCCAGAGCTCCCAAGCTTAGGACTCTGCCCTACTCTAACGCTCTAAATCAGCAGTCTCGAGCAAGCTCACCTGCACTGCCTGCAACTCGCGACCACCTGTAGCTGATACGGCGGCATAACTAAGACTGGCTTTTTGCTCGTTGCTTAGCTTGCGGCTATCTCCCGCTTCAACAGCGGTTAAAGCCACCACAACAAAGTCGCCGCTGCGGGTGTAAAAACTCTCGATCATGTCATCAGTGGCGGTGGCCGGTAACTGAAAGGCAAAACGCTTGATCTCTTCATTGACGCCACCGGTGCTGCGCTTGGCATCCAAAACCACTTGCCAGTCCAGCTCTTCAGCTTTGGCTACTGCTTCAATCTGATCACCGGAGTTAACTCTGGTCAACAATTCTGCGCCCTGCGCGGCAAGATTGGCGCGAGCCATTTGATTAGTCAGGGCTGCGACTACAGTGCCCTTCACTTCAGCCAATTCTTTCTGACGCGCGGGAATGGCTTTGTTCAACTTCAGCACGACGTAGCGATCGTCCCCTAGCTCCAGCACTTCGCTGGCATAGCTATCCTCTAGCACTTCAGCACTAAAGGCCGCCTTGACTACAGTCTTATTAGAGCTGATGCCCGCGGCGCCGGCTCGTGAGAAGGGCTCTGAGACCTGTGCCGTCAACTCTAGGTCATCGGCAATCTCAGCAAGGCTCTCTGCGTTGTAGCTAAGTTCTTTCAAATTGGCTAACTTCTCAACTAACCAGACATCGGTCAGCTCGGCAATCAGCTCTTGCTCAATGCGCCCGCGCTCAGTATCAAAATCAATGGTCTGCTCCTGTATGTCCAGCAGCTTGATTAAGTGCGTGCCGCTATCGGTTGATACCGGTGCCGAGACTTCTCCCAGCTGAAGGGCTTCTAGCGCCGCTTCAAAGGACTCGGGGAAAGTATCGCCAGAGGTGTAACCGAGGTCGCCACCAAAGTCTGCTGAGCCAACATCTTCTGAGTACTCTTTGGCCAAGGCTTCAAAGCTCTCACCGGCAGCCAACTTTTGATTTATTTCGCTTAGAGTCTCGTCACTGGGATCTGCCAGAAGGATATGCGCGGCCTGACGGGATGTGGTTGCGTCGAGCGTTTCAAGCTGCTCTTCATAGCGAGCTCTCGACTGCTCTTCAGGAATCGTTTGAGTCGCGCTAAACAGGGCCGGGTTGAGCTCAATATAATCAATGACAACCTGTTCCGCTGCCTGATAGCTCTGCTTGTTCGCTTGGTAGTAGGTTTCAACCTGCTCAGCACTCAGGTCGATGGCGTTAACCGAGGACTGCAGTGGTAGAGTTAGGTAGTAATAATCGCGCTGCTGTTCGGTGATGCTCGCCAGAAAATCAACTTCATTATCAGTGGTAAAACCCGATGCCATAAAGCCGCGAACATACTGTTCAATCAACATATCCCCTTTCAGCATTTCCAGAAAGGTACCGCTGGTGTAGCCCTGGTTGCGAATGGTGTAGAGATAGAGATCCTGGTCAAAACGGCCATCATCTGATTGAAAAGCCGGGGTAGCTAGGAGTAACTTGCTGGTGGTGCGCGACGAGACGCCCATACCAGCAGATTTTGCCGCCTGGGTAAGCAGTTTGCGGCCAATTATTTGCTCCACCACCTGTGGGCGAATAAGCTCGTCGGTGAGTATCGCGGCATCGAGGCCTTCATTTTCGCTGAGGATGCGTCGCTTCTCGCCATTGATGGCTCGCTGCACACTCAACTCAGTGACCTTCTCACCATTGACGGTGACTGCTGTATCAGCCCCACTACCGGACATAGACAGTGAACCTATACCAGAAAAAGCGAAGACAATGGCAATCAAGATAACGATACCGAAGGCGATGCCTTTCATGTTGCTTCTAAAACTGTCTAACATTTGTCTGTCCCTTTAATGCGGTTAATACAATGTGTAATTTTTATTGAGGTGCTGCTTAAACGTTTCTTAAACTGTTCTTAAAGTGTTCATTAAAAAAGGCGCATCACCGATGCGCCTTTTTTACCAAATTAACAAACCTTTGGCTGTATCTTAGTTAACGGCGTCTTTCAACGCTTTACCAGCTTTAAAGCTAGGCACGTTAGCTGCTTTAATCTGGATTTCTTGACCAGTCTGCGGGTTACGGCCCGCACGAGCTGCACGGTGCTTAACAGCAAAAGTACCAAAGCCAACCAATGAAACCTGGTCGCCATTCTTCAATGATCCTGTTACTGCTTCGAGTGCTGAGTCAAGTGCACGTCCTGCTGAAGCTTTAGAGATGTCTGCGCCTGCAGCAATTGCGTCGATAAGTTCAGATTTATTCACGGTATTCCCCTTTTTTGGAATTAATATTGCGTAGTCAAATAGAAAGGCTTTATGAGTCCAAACTCACTACACATCGGGTCTCAAGCTCAATCGTGGATACGTTATACCAATAGCCATTTCGCGGGTCAAGCCCCGTTTGCCGAAATGGCTAATTTCTTTATCCCTAGTGAGTACTTGGCCTAGAGGACTGCTGCCCCTGATCCTTCGTACCACTGCTACGATTAAATTCTTCGTCACTCAAAGATTCTGGATTATGCTCCAGTGCAATGGCCAACACTTCATCGATCCATTTCACCTGACAGATAGTAAGGTCTGCTTTAATATTGTCCGGTATCTCCTTCAAATCACTACCATTATCGTCGGGTATGATCACTGTGGTGATACCTCCGCGATGGGCTGCAAGTAGCTTTTCCTTGAGTCCGCCAATCTTCAACACCTGACCACGCAGGGTTATTTCACCGGTCATGGCGACGTTCGCTTTCACCGGAATACCGGTTAAAACCGAGACTAGCGCCGTACACATGCCAACACCAGCCGAAGGACCGTCTTTTGGCGTTGCGCCCTCAGGAACGTGGATGTGCAGATCGTTCTCTTGATAGAAGTCCTTGCGAATCCCCAGTGCCTTAGCGCGACTTCTAACGACTGTAAGCGCCGCTTGAATGGATTCCTGCATCACATCACCCAGAGAGCCGGTTTTGATTACACGGCCTTTACCGGGGATTGCTGCGGACTCAATGGTGAGCAACTCGCCACCCACTGAAGTCCAGGCCAGACCCGTCACCTGCCCGATCTGATTTTCAGCTTCGGCGCGACCGTAGTCAAAACGTCGAACACCCAGTAGCGCCTCTAATTGCTCGGAGCCGACACTGTCGGTGGAGGCAGCACCATCACGCACATGCTCAGTGACAATTTTGCGGCAGATCTTGGCAATATCTCGATCCAGCCCACGGACGCCAGCTTCACGGGTGTAATACCTGATGGCGTCTTGCAGTGCCCCTTCGGTAATCTCCAGCTCGGACTCTTTTAAGCCATTGGCTTTGCGCTGCTTGGGCACCAGATACTTTTCAGCAATGGCGACCTTCTCCCCTTCGGTATAACCGGGAATACGAATCACTTCCATACGATCGAGCAGCGGGCCCGGAATATTCATCGAGTTAGCGGTACAGATAAACATCACATCAGAGAGGTCGAAGTCCACCTCGAGATAATGATCATTAAAGGTATGGTTTTGCTCTGGATCTAGAACCTCTAACAGGGCCGAGGCCGGGTCGCCACGCTGATCCATACCCATCTTGTCAATTTCGTCGAGCAGAAACAGTGGATTCTTAACTTTCACCTTGGAGAGTTTCTGAATCACCTTGCCCGGCAGCGAGCCAATATAGGTTCGACGATGGCCGCGAATTTCTGCTTCATCACGTACTCCACCGAGGCTCATACGGACAAACTGTCTACCAGTGGCTCGGGCGATAGATTCACCGAGGGAGGTTTTGCCCACACCAGGAGGCCCGACTAAACAGAGCACCGGACCCTTGAGCTTTTTAACCCGCTGTTGAACCGCCAAAAACTCGAGTATGCGTTCTTTGACTTCGTCTAAACCATGATGATCTTGATCAAGAGTCTGCTTCGCCTCCACCAGGTTGTGCTTGACCCGGGTGCGCTTTTTCCAAGGCACGCCGATCATCCAATCGATATAGTTGCGCAGAACCGAGGCTTCGGCTGACATGGGCGACATCATCTTGAGCTTGCTCAACTCAGACTTGGCTTTCTCGAGGGCCGCTTTTGGCATACCCGCCTCTTCAACTTTGGTCTCAAGCTGATCGATCTCTGAGCCACCGTCATCCATATCACCCAGTTCTTTCTGGATGGCTTTCATCTGTTCGTTGAGATAGTACTCACGCTGGCTCTTTTCCATCTGCTTTTTAACACGGCCACGAATCCGCTGCTCAATCTGGAACAGATCAATCTCAGACTCCATCAGCCCCATCAAATGTTCGAAGCGCTCAGTGAGATCCGCCACTTCCAATACATCCTGCTTCTGTTCGATACTCAGGGTCATATGCGAGGCAATAGTATCGGCCAGACGATTGGCATCTTCTATGCCGCTGACCGTGGCAATCACTTCGGCGGGGATCTTCTTGCTTAAATTAACATACTGCTCAAACAGCGACATTGCCGAGCGGGTCAATACCTCGGCCTCGCGCTCATCGAGATCGCCATCGGGTAGCTCTTCAATTTGGGTCTGCATAAAGGCTTCGCCATCTACCGCATCAACTAAGTTGACCCGGGAAGCGCCTTCCACCAGCACCTTGAGTGTGCCATCCGGCAACTTGAGCATTTGCAGAATGGTGGCAAGGGTGCCCACAGAGTAGAGGTCTTTGAGTTCAGGATTGTCATCTGCGGGATTGCGCTGAGCCAGCAAGACAACTTGCTTGTCGTTCTCCATGGCATCTTCCAGGGCGGTAATCGACTTCTCGCGACCGACAAATAGCGGGACGACCATATGCGGATAGACGACAACATCACGCAGCGGTAGCAGCGGATAAGTCATGTCGTTAATTTCAGTTGGTGTGGCGGTCATGGGTACCTCAGATTGTCTGGAGTGGGGCTAAATGCCCCAGTTCTATTCTATCGATTGAGCCTACTCTGCTACGGGTAAACGGTCACTTGGCAACGGCTTAAAAAACGGCAATCAGATAAAACGGCTTTATTATCAGGTTAGTCTTTTATATTGGGACTCGCGACGGAAAAACAACCTCAGTCCGACGCTTAATTGATTAAAATTCACTTTTCAATCAACCCTCGATTTAGCGGCAACTTCTATAGGCTAGTTTTACAGCACACTTTTACAGCCCAGTTTTACCGGCTAGTTTTACAGGCGTAAAAAAAGCGACTTGCGTCGCCTTTTTTAGATCTCTACTGCTTCGCCGATTAGCGGAGTCGGACTTAGGCTTCGTCGGATGCCAGTTTTTGATCAACTTGTTCATGAACTAGAAGTGGCTCATTTTCGCCATTGATCACTGCGGCATCCACTACAACCTTCACCACACTGGGCTCAGAGGGAATGCGATACATTGTGTCCAACAGTACATTCTCTAGAATTGAACGCAGACCACGAGCACCCGTCTTTCGCTCAATCGCTTTCTCAGCAATCGCATCCAGTGCGTCACGTCGGAGATCAAGTTCAACCCCTTCCATGGAGAACAGCGCTTGATACTGCTTAAACAGCGCATTCTTTGGTTCCACCAGAATATTAACCAAGGCGTCGCGATCAAGTTCCTGAAGTGTCGCCACTACCGGTAGACGACCGATAAACTCGGGAATCAAACCATAGCCAATCAGATCACTTGGCTGCACATCGAGCAGTGTTTCGCCGATGGACTTCTGACTGTCTTTGCTGCTGACCTCGGCACTAAAACCTATGCCGCCCTTCTCAGAGCGATCTCTGATGACCTTTTCAAGTCCAGCGAATGCACCGCCACAGATAAATAGGATGTTAGAGGTATCAACTTGCAGGAACTCCTGCTGCGGATGCTTGCGTCCACCCTGAGGTGGCACTGAGGCAACAGTGCCTTCAATCAGCTTGAGCAGTGCTTGCTGCACGCCTTCACCGGAGACATCTCGCGTTATTGAGGGATTGTCAGATTTGCGCGAAATCTTGTCGATCTCATCAATATAGACAATACCACGCTGGGCTTTTTCGACATCATAATCGCATTTCTGCAATAGCTTCTGAATAATGTTTTCAACATCTTCACCCACGTAACCGGCTTCTGTGAGGGTGGTCGCATCGGCGATAGTGAAGGGAACATCAAGCATGCGTGCCAGGGTTTCAGCGAGCAGTGTTTTACCACTACCGGTGGGACCGATCAGCAAAATATTACTCTTGCCAAGCTCCACTTCGGAGTCACCGGTTCCAGACTCACTCACTTGCAGGCGTTTGTAGTGGTTGTAAACGGCGACCGATAGAATACGCTTGGCGCGCTCTTGACCGATAACATAGGCGTCGAGATTGCCTTTGATATCAGAAGGTATTGGCAGCTCGTGGCTCTCATCGCTGGATTCGGCGACTATCGCCTCTTCAGAGATGATGTCGTTGCAGAGGTCAACACACTCGTCACAGACATAGACTGAGGGCCCTGCAATAAGACGTCTAACTTCATTCTGATTCTTGCCACAGAATGAACAGAAGAGCAGCTTTCCGCCTTCTCCTAAAGTGTCATCATCGCTCATGGTACACCTCCAATAAAATCATCAAAACTAATGTAGAACAGCTGGCTAACGTCTATGCCTACTACGTTATAAAAACAACCTAGCTGCTCTGTTCACGCTTGTCCAGCACGTCATCAACCAGACCGTAGGCCTTGGATTCTTCAGCACTCATAAAGTTGTCACGCTCAGTATCTTCAGTGACCTTTTTAACCGACTGCCCGGTATGCTTGGCCATCAAGTCGTTGAGACGCGCCTTGATTTTGAGGATTTCCTGAGACTGGATATGAATATCCGTTGCCTGGCCCTGAGCACCGCCACTTGGCTGGTGAATCATGGTACGCGAGTTTGGCAGGCAGTAGCGCTTGCCCTCAGCACCGGCGGCGAGTAAAAAAGCGCCCATGCTGGCAGCCTGGCCAATACACATAGTACTGACGTCTGGCTTAATAAATTGCATGGTGTCGTAGATAGACATTCCAGCAGTGACTGAGCCACCGGGAGAATTGATATAGAGGTGAATATCTTTATCGGGATTTTCAGATTCCAGAAATAACATCTGAGCAACAATCAGGTTGGCCATGTGGTCTTCGACCTGGCCGACCAAAAAGATCACGCGCTCTTTTAATAGCCTAGAGTAAATATCATAGGCTCTCTCACCGCGTGAGGTTTGTTCTACTACCATTGGCACTAAACCACTGGCTTGAACGTCTTGCATCTGCCCGGCATTGGGTTGCTGAAAATTCATCGCTTCCTCGCTATTTTCGTTATCATTCTTCAGTGCTTGTGCTGAACTATACGCACCAAATCGGGCACTCAGATCCCAATGCCCGAGATTAATATAACTATAGTCTGTTTCCGTGCAGCGAGCCGTTTATGCACCCGGCTCTGGATCAGGCTTTACAGCATCTTCATAAGAGCATACTTCGTCAGCAACAGTCGCCTTAGACAATACTAACTCCGTTACCTGGTCTTCTAATACCACGGCCTCTACAGAGCTCAGTAGCTGCTGCTGGCTATAATAGTAGTCGACGACTTCCTTCGGCTGCTCATAAGTTGAAGCGATTTCGTTAATTCTTTCGCGGACACTATCTTCATCGGGAGTAAGCTCTTCAACTTTAACAATTTCAGAGACAATCACACCTAATGCAGCACGGCGTTCGGCTTTCTCGCGGAACATATCATCGGGCAGCATGCTTAGGTCGATCTGCTGACCGCCACCAAACTGCTGAACCATCTGCTGTTTGAGCTGAGTGATCTCATTGTCTACCAGCATTGCTGGCAACTCGACCTTATTCAGGTCAAACAACTGATTCATAACGCGGTTCTTAATTTTCGCGCGCATTGCATTGCGCAGCTCGCGTTCCATGTTATTCATAACATCTTCGCGGAACTTCTCTTCGCCGCCTTCATCAACACCATAGAGTTTAAAGAACTCATCGTTCATCTCTGGCAGTTGCTTTGACGACACAGAGTTAACCACAACGGCAAATTCGACTTTCGCGCCCTTGAGTTCATCTGCGTGGTAATCTTTGGGGAACTTCAACTTTAAGACTTTTTCATCGCCAGCGCTGGCGCCAACAAGAGCGTCTTCAAAGCCGGGGATCATGCTATTTGAACCCAGCACTAGATCCTGACCTTCAGCTTTACCGCCAGCGAATTCTTCTCCGCCTTTGGTACCGACGTAGTCGATATTGAGCTGATCGCCGTCTACAGCAGGCTTGTCTGAGGCTTCAAAGGTCGCTTGCTGATCACGCAGCACATCGATCATCTTGGCGACATCAGCGTCATTGAGATCGGTTACCGGACGGGTAATCGACACTTTACTCAGATCAGCTAGCTCAACTTCTGGATACACTTCAAAAACCGCCAGAAACTCTAGGTCCTGACCTTCAGTGTCCTTAATATCATCGATTCGCGGCTGCCCTACTGGCTGCAGTTTTTCTTGAGCAATGGCTTCATAGAAACTTGAGTTGACGATTTCGCCAACGACTTCCTGACGCACGCCTTTGCCAAACTGCTGCTTGACTACTTTGAGAGGCACTTTGCCTTTACGAAAACCCTTGATGTTAACGGTCTTGGTGGCTTTTTGAAGACGCTGAGCGACTTCACTCTCAATACGGTCGGCAGGGACACCAATCTTAAGTTGACGCTCAAGACCAGTGCTA
>TARA_B110000879_G_scaffold21732_1_pt1 | contig 14734 bp, 6 predicted proteins | sample TARA_B110000879 | Tara Oceans TARA_B110000879 (sample SAMEA4398094) | marine metagenome | biome: Polar Biome; feature: [SRF] surface water layer (ENVO:00010504); material: water (ENVO:00002006), including particulate matter (ENVO:01000060) such as... | depth 5 m
CCAACTCTTCTACCTCAGCAACTGTAATCTTTCCTGCCATTGCCATTAGAGGGTTAAAGTTTCTTGCTGTTGCCTTATAAACCAGATTACCAGCAGAATCTCCTTTCCAAGCTTTAACGAATGCAAAGTCTGCTATAAGTGCCTTTTCTAGAATATGTGGTTTACCATTAAACTCTCGCACTTCTTTTCCTTCTCCAACCTCAGTTCCGTAACCAGCTGGAGTAAAAAACGCTGGGATACCAGCTCCACCGGCTCTGCATCGCTCTGCTAAAGACCCTTGAGGTATTAGGTCCACATCCAGCTCTCCGCTTAACATCTGACGTTCAAATTCATCGTTTTCACCTACATAGGAAGAAATCATTTTTTTAACCTGATGATTTTGTAACAGTAAACCCAATCCAAAATCATCAACTCCTGCGTTATTAGAAATACAGGTTACTCCTGAAGTTCCCAAACTAACTAACTCAGCAATCGCGTTTTCTGGAATTCCACACAAACCAAATCCCCCGAGCATGAAGGTCATGTTGTTTTCAACACCTTGCAAAGCCTCGTGCACATCGGCTACTTTTTTATTCATTGCCATATCATCAGATTTTGAATCTCAAATGTAAAAATTGAAAAAGGAAAATTGGATAAAAAGCTCGTTTAGATTAATCCCAGTCAGACTGTTTGCCTCTTCCGTATAGATTACTGCCTGACTCTATAACCTCATCGCAATTCAGATTAACATCTAAAGGTGAGGGTGGCTTTTCAAAATCCCCTTTACTAATATCAATTGATTCGTCTGCATAAACCTTATTCATAAAATAGCCCCAAATAGGCAACGCCATATTTGTTCCCATCCCTTTTGACAAACTGCTAAACCGAACCGACCTATCTTCTGCTCCCACCCAAACTCCCGTAACTAAATCTGGAGTAATGCCAATAAACCAACCATCAGACTGGTTTTGAGTAGTTCCTGTTTTACCTGCAATTGGAATTTCCATTGGGATTCCACCATAAGGACGGGTTTCTTTACTAAACCTTAGTCGTATAGCCGTTCCGCCAGAGTTTTTTGCTAAATCTCTGTTATAATTGTAGGAGGTTACGCCTTTCATTAACTCCAACATTAGATAAGCATCGCGTTCACTTAATACCGAATTTGTCTTTCTATGAACTAGGTTATTATAAATCTCGTTTCCGTTTTTATCCATTATTCGAGTAAGAAAAACCGGCTCTAAGTACTGACCTTTATTAGCAAATGAAGCATAGGCACCAACCATTTCTGCTAATGCAACATCAGCAACACCAAGACATAATGAAGGAACGGCTTCCATTTCACCCTTAATCCCTGCTTTACGTACAAAATTTACAACTGCCTGGGGACTTACTTGCTTCATAACATAAGCAGTAACGGTATTCATTGAGTTTGCTAGACCATATTTTAAAGACACATTATAACCGTAGTCACGACCCGGGTTGTGTGGTGTCCAACTTTTTAACAATCCATATTCACCCTTTTCAAAAGTATAGGGAACGTTTGGAATTTCATCACAAGGTGAAAGACCTTTATCGGTGATTGCTAATGCATAAACAAATGGTTTTATAGTAGAACCTATTTGACGTCTACCTTGATAAACATGGTCGTATGAAAAATACTTGTTATTAATGCCGCCAACCCATGTCTTTATATAACCATTATGCGGATTTACCGACATTACACCAGCATGCAAAAAACTTTTGTGATAGCGCAACTTTTCTCTCGGAGAAATTATCGTGTCAATTTCTCCTTGCCATGAAAACACCTTCGCTGGCACTGGAGTATTGAACACAATTATGATGGAGTCTTTAGACATACCCTCGTTTCTCAGTTCACGATATAGATCGGTTCTTTTTATCGCTCCATTCATCAAGCGCTCGATAGTCTTATCGGTGATTCCATTTGCAAAAGGTGGATTCTTTTTATGTTTTAAATGTGCCCAGAAATCTTTTTGTAATTCCGTTTTCAAGTGCTGAGTAACTCCATACTCCGCATAGCGTTGCATTCTAGAGTCAATAGTCGAGTATATCCTCAGTCCATCTCTGTAAATATCATATTTCTCTCCGTTAGGTTGAGCCAACTTGTAGTTGTCTTCCTCATCTTTTGCTGAAGTCAATTTGTGCAAATAGGCTCGAAGTGCTTCCCTAAAATACGGAGCGCTTCCCTCTTTATGGTCTACCCTTTGAAAATCAAGAAGTAAAGGAAGTTGTTTCAAGGAATCATAAACCTCTTCTTCTAAAACTTCATTTCTAACCATTTGACCCAAGACAACGTTTCTTCTACTAGTTGTTAATTCTAGCCTTCTGTTTGGATTAAATAACGATGGGTTTTTTGCCATTCCAACCAAAACTGCTGCTTCATTTATAGACAAACTATCCGGTGTGGTGTTAAAGTAAACCTGTGAGGCTGATTTAAGTCCTACTGCATTATTAACAAAATCAAATCGATTGAGATACATTGTAAGTATCTCATTTTTGGTGTATTGTCGCTCTAATCGGATTGCAATAATCCACTCTTTCAGTTTTTGTTTTATCCGTTCCCGTTTAGTTCTTGGGCGTTCACTAAAAAGCATTTTGGCCAGCTGCTGTGTAATTGTACTCGCCCCTCCTTTTGTTCCTAAAAATATAACGGCTCTAAAGAGGCCTCTTGCATCTATTCCACTGTGATTATAAAATCGTTCATCTTCGGTCGAAATCAGCGCATTAATAACATGAGGTGATATTTCTTCAAACGCCATTTGACTTCGGTTTTCACTGAAGTACTTTCCCAGTAACTTTCCATCTGCCGTATAAACCTCGGTCGCCAAGTTGTTTTTAGGGTTCTCTAATTCTTCAAATGTTGGCAGAGCACCAAAAAACCCTAAAGAAATTAAATACATCAAAAGTGTAAACAGCACTAAAGGAGAAAAAAGCATAAGCCATAGCCACATTAACAGACGGCCACGAGTAAGTTTTTTCTTCTTAGGTTCCTTTTTCATTAGATTGTAAAACTAGGGCTTTAGGCCGCTTAGCTCCGTTATCTGCACAAACCTTTTAACGATTTTAATGTCAATAATATATGTTGGGCTCTACTGTTTTGCAAATAAACCCTCTTGGAGGTGCATAATTGGTGCGAAGAAGGTGGGTTTCAATGTTATATTTGAATGCTAATTTATCATATGATTAAAAAAGGAATTCTACTTATAGGAGCAATCATTACATTAACCACTGTCAACGCACAGCAAAAAACCAATGAAAATCCTAGGTGGATAGAGAGTATGCTGGATCCAACTGCTAATTTCTTTGAAACACAGCGCCTATTTTACGAATACTGGTCTGACAAAACACCCGGAAAGGGCGATGGATACAAGCCATTCAAACGTTGGGAGTGGTTTTACGAACAAGAAATTAATACTGAGGGTGACCTGCCAAACTACAACCAAATCATGCAATCAGTGGCTGTTTTTAAAACCAACGCAACAGCTAAGGATGCCGGTTCTAAATCCGATACTCTATGGACTCCTATTGGCCCAATTTCTAAACCAGTAGCAAGTTCTGGTCAGCCTAATGGTATGGGCCGAGTAAATGCACTCGGTATGCACCCAACAAATGATTCCATACTTTTCATTGGAACACCTAATGGAGGAATATGGCGTACCTATGATTTTGGTAAAACATGGCAAAGCAACACAGATACTCTGGCTACCATGCAGGTTTCGAGCATCAATTTTAACCCAAAAAACCCTAACATAGTTTATGCTGGAACTGGTGATAGAGATGCTGGATCAAGAACACAAATAGGTGTTTTAAAGTCCATAGATGCTGGATTAAGCTGGAAAGTGAGTAATAGTGGAATGGGAAATGTGATTGTGGGAAAAATGATTATTGACCCCCGTCACCCAGACACCATTTTAGCAGCTACCAGTAACGGTATTTATAAGTCAATTAATGGGGCCGTTTCATGGACTCGAAAAGGTTCTGGATCTGGTTATAAAGATATTGAGGCCGCTCCAAATGACTTTAGTAAGCTTTATGCTGCTTCGGGAGGAACGATGTGGTACTCTCAAGATGGTGGAGAAAACTGGACTAGGTCAATAGGTATAATCAGCGGCAGTAGAGGTGCAATTGCTGTAAGTGCAGATAAGCCGAACTATGTCTATTTTATACAAACCTCTAACCGAATCTTTTCGGGATTATGTCGTTCAACAGATTATGGAAAAACATTTACTACCCGTTCAACTACTCCTAATATCATGGACTATGATATTAACGGAAATGGAACTGGTGGTCAAGCATGGTATAACTTAGATATTACCGCGAACCCAAATAACGCTGAAGAACTCTTTGTAGGTGGGGTAAACATTTTTAAATCTACGAATGGAGGAAGTAGTTGGACGAATTCGGCTCATTGGTTAGGTGCCGTACATGCTGATCAGCATGTATTAGAGTTTAGTCAAAGTGGCAATTATATGTTTGTTGGGAATGACGGTGGAGTTTATTTCACAGCAAATCGAGGCGGTAATTGGACAAATATTTCAAGCGGGTTGGCAATTTCTGAAATCTATAAGTTAGGCCAAAATAAATTCAACGAAAACGAAGTCATTTGTGGTTATCAAGATAATGGAACGGCTATTTATAGAGGAAACAAAAGCTGGACAACTGAAATTGGTGGCGACGGAATGGAGTGCGCCTTTGACCCCATAAACACTTCTTATGTATATGGCGAGTTATATTATGGTGCAATTAGACGAAGTTCTAATGGAGGAAGAAACTTTGGAAGTATAACAAATAGTATCAGCGAACAAGGGGCGTGGGTTTCTCCTTTCATTTTGGGTGAAGCTGATCCGAAATACATGTTTGCGGGATATGTAAATGTTTATCGAACGACTAACGTTCGTGCAGGAAGTGTTCAGTGGGTTAGTATAACAGGAAACATAACTGGAGCACCAAATTCAACATATCGTGTTCTAGAACAAAGTCCTGCTAATACTAATATTCTTTACATTCTGCGCTCGGATGGCGCGCTTTACCGTTCGGATAATTGCAAAGGCGCAACTCCTACATGGACAAACCTAACCTCTTTAAAGCCAGCCGGAATAAACCCAACGGATATAGAGGCCCACCCTTTTAGAGAAGAGGTGCTTTACATTACTGGCGGTAGTATGGTCTATGTGTCTACCGACAAAGGAAACTCATGGACTGACATAACTTTAAATCTTCCTAATTCATCAAAAAGAACAATCGTTTATGATGAATATAGTCCCGGAGGCTTATATGTAGCTGGAACTCCAGGGGTTTATTACATCGACTCTACTTTGTCAAACTGGGTAGATTATTCTCAAACCCTTCCCGAAGATGTCTCTGTCACTGAGCTCGAAATCGCATATAACCAAAATGCTCCAGCTAAATCAAAGATTCGCGCAGCCACATATGGACGAGGACTTTGGTCCGCTCCAATGTTTAATGTAGATAATCGATTTGCTAAAGCTGAAATCTCTGGCGATAAAGGAAATTACTGCATCGGAGATACTATTCACCTTAGTTCGGCTCTATCCAAAAATGCGAGCGCATACGAATGGAGTATTAGGCCAACGACTTTTAGATTTGTAGGTGCTGGTTCCTCAAATAGTAAAGAGGTCTCTGTCGTTTTACTTGCTGATGGTTACTATAATGCGTCTTTAGTTGTCACCAACTTTTTTGGTAAAGACACTACCGAAATTCATAACTTATTATTTGCCACTCCTCAATTGTCAAATACTTGTGTTACAAATACTGCTTCGTCAGGTAGAACGGGAAGCGGTCTTTTTAAAGTAAAAGCTGGTAGTCAAGAGTTTAATGCTTTTGGCTATGATGGTATTTCTAGCAATACTAATGCAAGTTGTGAAAGCGTATTCTTTTTTGAACCAGACAGTAATTATTTAGTTACTATTCAAGTAGGAAGTTCTGTTGCCGAATTTGCTCAAGTTTACCTTGATTATAATAACAATGGAAGTTTTGCAGATGCAGGCGAGCGTATTTACAATGGTGCAGCAAAAGTTGGGCAACATACGTTTAACTATATCGCTCCGCCAATAGCTATCTTAAATCAAAAGCTGCTAATGAGAGTTGTTAGTGATCGCCAAATTTTAAGTTCCAATTGTGGAAACTTAACCCATGGAGAAAGTAGAGATTATGGGGTTGTATTTGAAAAACCGGTAGTCACAATCGTTACGTCAAACAAGGTAGTTTGTCCTAACGAAGCAATTCTAATAAGCCACAACTCATTTGGGAAACTAAATACTGTAAAATGGGATTTTGGGCCAGGTGCTAGCCCAAGATATAGTGAGTCGATTTACGATCAACAAACAAGCTACAAGTGGGGGGGACAAAAATTAATTTCTTTTACTGTAAACGATAAATATGTTTTTTATGACTCCGTTTTAGTTCGTTTTTCTCCTTATTCTAATCTAGTTGTTGATTCAGTAAAAAGTAATCTTTGTGAAACAGGAACCGCCGTTTTGCAATTAATTGATAGCTCGGGTGCTCCCAACGCTAAATACTCTTGGTTTAGAAATAACAGATTGCTGCAGGTTCAGGGTGATACACTTTTTAGCCAAAAAACATTTAATCGATTTAATACTCTTGAGTTCTTTGTTGTCGTAAGCGATAGTTTCTGTACAGACACATCTGACCTGCTATTCTTAACTCCAAAAGAAAAACCAGTGGCATTAATGGCTGGGTTTCCTCCTATTCAATGTTTGAGTGGAAATCGATTTCCATTCAATGATAACACCACCATGACTACTTCTGGGTTTACGAGAGTCTGGGATTTTGGAGACGGCTCAACCTCCGCTCAAGAACAAGCATTTCATAGCTACCTTGACACAGGGATTTACAAAATCAAGCTTCGAATAAATGGAAATAATGGATGTAATGATTCTGCATTTGCCCAAGTAAAATTAAACCCTAGTCCAATCTCTATTTTTTCCACCTACATTGTAAACGGTCTAGACGTTTCTTTTATGCCAATTGATACCTCCTGGCTAAACTATGCTTGGGATTTTGGCGATGGACACTCTTCTAACACAAAGACACCGACTCATTCTTATTTAGCAATCGGTTCATATACAACTGAACTGCAAGTTACCAGTGATGGAAATTGCGTAACCAAAACAAAAGAAGAGCTTGGCTTAGAAAATCCAGATGGTATTCAACAGTTCTTAAGTTTGAGCAATACTGTTATTTACCCCAACCCATCTAAAAGAACATTTAACATTAAACTTCCAAGCATAGGTGAGTATTTTATTACTGTTTTTGACGCAATGGGCGCCGAAATAATTCATGATCAGCACTCATCAACTGAGGAGAATGAGTTTTCATTTGAATTATTTCGTTCAGGTATTTATTGGGTTAAAATACAATCTGGAACTGATGCTGTTTTGAAACAAGTTATTTTGGATTAACCTCTATTTTAACTGAAATCGTTCTGTTTTTTCATTCTATTATTTCATAATATTGATATATCAATGAAAAACGAAAAATTAAATGCAGTAGTTTATTTTTTGATGGATAACACCGTTAGAATTTCAAAAAAATACGCTTTAAAGCAACTTAAGGAAAAAGGTTATAACATTACCATTGATCAATGGGTAATACTACTTCGGATTCATGAAAAAAAACTACAAACTCAGGTTGAATTGGCAGTTGCTGTTAATAAAGATACCGCAAGTATTACTAGAATTTTAGACTTGTTGCATGGTAAAAAGTTGGTGCGGCGAATACCGAATGAATACGATAAGCGAAAAAGCGCTTTAGTAATTACAACTAAAGGTGAAGCCTATTTAAGGGAAGCTAAAGAAATAGTTGAGGCAATTCGCGAAGAGGGTTTAAAAAACATTAGCGCATCAGACATTGAAACAACTAACCGAGTTCTAAAACAAATGGCCATAAATATGACTTAATCGCCCTTACCTCGATAAAGTTGACCCGAGTCTCCTCCTAATAATTCATCCTCATCCCTTAGTATAGCCTTCTCTCTCCTAAGAGCTTCTTTTCTTACCTTTTTCAATTCTTTTTTATTACTTTTTACACCAGTACTACTGGCTACGCCACTCATTGCAAGCTTACTCCAATAGTGAAAAATCTCTTTTGATGTATCCCTTTGTGTATACACTAAGCCCTTTTTTGTAATAAAAAAGTGAGGGTTCTTTGTATAGACAACTCGATTAGCAATAAAGCCTTTCATTGCCATTCCAATCCCTTTGCGAATAGTGTCATTCTTATTTAGGAACGTTACGCGAAGGTCGTTATAGAGCAACTTCATGTCTCCGGTTCCAAAGTCATTGTAGGCCTTAAAATCAATTCCAGCACCAAGAATATTTCCACTTTTCACTCCAACAAATGCTGTGTGGGTAAGGTAATTGTTGAGGGTTCGAGCATCAAACTCTCCAAGACTAGCATGACCCTCAAAATAATTGTTTGGTTCCTTGTTGTTAAACTCAAACGTAGCGCTCATCTGACCATCTCCCATTAACTTTCCTAAAGCAGTCAACCTTGTTGTTTTAGCCTCTTTTTGGTCTCCATAACCGTTTGTGATATTTGTTGCTCTCGCGCTTAAATCTGAAAAGTAGATCTTTCCTGGAACAACACCATTCTTTGCAATTTGGATGTGGGTTACCTCTCCAGTTCTTAGTATAGCTCGTTTAATGTTTAAACCCAGCTCAAGGCTATCCAACCGTTCTTGAGGCATTGGAATATATCGTTTATTTTCAGGTAAGCGTTTGTCTTTAAAGCTTCTAACCCAAAGGCTGTCAATGTCCACAAGTGAAACACTTAAGTTGTTTTCATATAAAAGCTGTTTTCCTTTAAACCCCGCCATGTTCACCGAACTTAAATACATTTCAAACCTGCCTTTTTGCCAACCCGACTGCTTACCAAATTCGAATATTCCGTATTTCGGATCAAGTTTTATTTTTTGCAAATTAAACTCCTCAGTTTTAGAGTCGTAATTGATAGAATCAAAACTGAAGTTGTAGAAATTCTTCATTACATCATATTCAAAATCTCCAAAGCTGAATGCTAGATCAATAATCTGCGGAATTTTTTGAGTTGAATCTGGATTGGGATACTCAAAGCCCTCTCCACTAACATTCAAGTGGTTTATTACCAACGGCTTGGCACGCGCATCGTTGAAGTCCCATTTTATAAACCCATTTTTAATCTTTAAAGATTGCAATAGTGTTTTAGATATTGCGGCACTATCATTCCCTTCTTTAAATAATTTCAGCTCTCGGCTCACTTTATCTGCGTTATCATGAAACTGGGTAAATTCCAAACGGGGGTTTACCGCGTAAATTCCTTTCAAATTAACGGCTCTTTCCTTCGTGATTTGAATCGGATTTAACCCATCGAACTCCACTAAATCTATCTTACCTTCTACAAATAGCTTTCTATCATCATTTTCTTTAACCATATAGCTTCCTGAAAGACCGTACAGTTTAGTGTTTTTATTCCCTGTAGAATATTCAACCTGATCAATGGTAATGTTATTTATAGAGTCTGCAAACTGACGCCTTACATTGAACAATCTTATTGTGTGGTCTTTCGCATAATACAGCATGTTATCGCTGTTTTTAGTGGTTTCATTAAAGTTAAAGTCCGTTGATTGCATTGTATATTGTTTAACCTCAAAACGTTCTTCTGTTTTTTCTCCTGACTTTTCTTTCCATATAATACTTAGGCTTCCGTTATCCACAGAAAGCGTCTGGTATGTTAACTGACTTATTTTTGTTGAATCAAAAAACCAATTTTGAAGCTGAACAATATCTAGTGCTGAATTGGTTTCTTTATCTTTATTACTAACCTCAGTAAAGAAACTATAATTAGTAATTGGGTTGCAAACCTCAATATGTCGAGCCGAAAAACTTTTTCCAAACTTTTGGTTGTTGGGGTTAAATCCTGTTGCGTAAATGCTGGCTATTCGTTGTTGGAAAACCGGTTCGTTTTTTTTTGTGTTTTCAATTATTGGATCTTTTCGAAGATTAGATACTTCAAGAATAGAGTCGTTGCTATTAAAGCTGATTATCTCTGTCGTTATGATGCTTTTTTTTGATCTATTTACAGCCATCAGCCCATTTATTGATGCGGTTAGCGTTGCATAAGAAATTGAACTTTTATTCAGCGCGGTATCTAACTCTATGTTTACCCTTGAACCAATTAATTCGACACCTTTCAGCCGAAGGTTTACAGTGTCTTTATCGCTTCTTTTTACGTTCAGGTCCGAGACCCTAACCGCTTCAAAGTGGGCGGCATTAAGCTTTGGAATTTGTGAGCTCTGTTGCTGTTCGATTAGACTAACATCTAAACCCCTCAACTCTAAGCTCTTTGCTATCAGTATTCTTTCAAATAATAATTGATCATAATCTAATCCTTTTATTTTAAGTAAATCTAAATTCAAGTCACTAGATTTTTTTGACATCGGGTCCAAAATTAACCCTGCAATTAAAAGGGTTCTAGACGACGGGTTTGCACTTAACTTTTTCCAAGAAATCTTATCCTGAGTTTTTGGATTAATGAAATAACTCTTGCCACTTTCTAGTGTTGTTTTAAGAAGCAATGATTGGTCAATTAGTTCCTTGTTATTTAATTCTTTCCAGCTTAGGTTCATTACTGATAAATTGGCCTTATCAAGAGCACCGTAATTCTTGCTTCCATCACGAGAGTTGGTCACACTAACTTTTGCATTTACAATTTTAAAAATTTTTGTTGAAAGTGAATCTAGTGCATAGGGCAATGTATTTTGGTTCACCATAAAGCTATCCTGTTTAACCATTTCAACTGTATCATAAGACAGCTCTAAAACAGGGCTTTTTAATACTACGCTGCCCAACACTACCTTTCTGCCTTCTGATAATTTATTTAAGTCTAATTCGCTAATCAAAACACCATCCAGCTGCAAGTTTTCTAAGTGATAGGGCTGTTTAGGATTATGCATTTTCTTTTTAAGCTTATACTCATTGCGACTTATAACTATTTCATTGCACTTAAACCGCTGCGTAATACTTGAATATGCGATATCATTTATCTTAATTAAAAGCTCTTCTTTAGGAATTTGGTGCTTAAGCTCACGTATTGAAAGACGATAATTTTTCTGTAAATCCGATAATATTATTTGATCGAGTATATTACTGTCTACATGCGCCCCTTCTACCTTAAGTGAAAACCCATTTACTAGATACATTTTTTTGTTTTTACCTCGGTTATCATTGACCGATACGTTTCCTTGGGTAATCAAAGTAGAGTTTACCTCTATTAGCTCTAACCACTTTTCTAGCTCATCAATTTGATCTGGCGTTTTTTTTGTTTGTGGTTTATTCAAAACAAATTTTATTGCCGGTCGTTCAATTTTTAACGTTTTTACTAAGTATTCGTTTTTCAAATACGCCCTTTCAAAATCGACACTGTTAAGTTTTATTGCGGGCACAAATAGCGTTAAGTTATTTCTAGTAGTGGAGTCTGGTAAAACTGAGGTTACCCTTAAGTTGTAAAATTCTATTTGATTTTTAAGAGTCGTAATTTTAAACCGGTCGAATGAAATGGAATGAGAACTATCCGGCAACACGAAACTTTGTCGACCTGAGTTTAACTCAAAATCATCTGTAAAGAAAATTTTGTCTTTTTCTTGCTTGCCCTCTTTTACCCTAAGGTTTCTGAGCTTAAATGAAATAGGCTCAAAGCTAAACCTCTGCAAATTTGAACCTTGTGAAATCGAATAGTCAATAGTTGCGCCTACTACACTAAATGTTTTTAGCTTCAAAAGACTTAAGTACTGGGTAACCGTTTGATAAATATCACCTGAAATTTTAGCGAATTTTATTTTCTGAGTATCCGTTCGATTCTGGTGAATTTTTACTGAAGGCGCCGTAATTTTCAATTCTTGAATCAATAGTTTTTTATTCAAGAATATCTCCCATTCTTTCTCCAACTGCAAGTCTACTTTTTCCACTTGAATTGAATAAAACGGAGGAACAGAAGCAACTACTTCTTTGGAAAACTTCTTTGTGTCTGCTGGGTAAATCCTAAAATTAATCAAGCTTATACGCTGAGTAAAAATATTGAACCTCAATTTATCGTAATCTATAATATACTTTTCTTTTGAGGAGTTCTCTATTAATTCGTTTAAATTCATTCGCACTACCTGATCGGTATAGCTATTGACAGCCTTGCGAACAGGAAAAAAGGCAGCAATAATTAGAAGCGCCAAAAAGGCGAACAACATCCAATATTTTTTTGCTCTTTTTTTCAAATGTATAATTCTGTCAATCCTTCAAATTTATCCCTATAGTCGTCTTTTATTATTGACTTTAACGTGTTTTACTAATACCATTTTCTTAATAATATTGAAGTGATAAAAAAACACTTAAGTGAAAGTTCTAATCGTTGATAATTACGACTCGTTTACCTTCAATCTAAAGCATTATTTCGAGTTGGTTTGTAATGATGTTAGTGTGATTCGAAACGACTCTAGTGAACTCTGGAATAAACTCGATGAGTGCGATAAAATTGTGCTTTCTCCAGGCCCAGGGCTACCCAGTGAAACACTAAACTTAAACCACATTATCATGGAATTTTCCGGTATAAAACCAATTTTAGGAGTATGTCTTGGCCACCAAGCCATAGGTGAGTTTTATGGAGAAGCAATAATAAATCTAGCACAAGTTCTGCACGGACAATCTACCGAAATGAACCGTATAGTTGATGACCCTATTTTTCAAAACCTCCCAAAATCCTTTAAGGTTGCTCGTTACCATAGCTGGTCTTTAAATTCTAATTGTTCAAAATCCTGCGTTCTAGAGGTTCTTGCCGTTGATAACGAAAACAGACCACTAGCAATTCGACATAAAACACAAAACATACGCGGAGTTCAATTCCATCCCGAGTCAATTCTTACGGAGTATGGTAAGGAAATCGTGAAAAACTGGGTCCAATATTGCTAAAATCAAATCATGCGATTAATAAAAAGCCTTTCCCTTTACCTTATGCTAATTCCTGTTTTATTGTCAGGTCAAATAAAAATTGAAGGTACGCTTGTCGATAGCTTAACACAAGAGCCCATCCCTTTTGCTAATGTTTGGCTTAAAGGAACATCTAACGGAACGCTGACAAATGATTTAGGGCGTTTTGCAATTAATGTAGATACCACTTTAAGCGATAGTTTAGAATTCAGTCTAATTGGCTATAATTCAAAAATACATAACGTTCATTTGGTTCCTAAGTTACGTCCATTTTGGATAGAGCTCTCTTCTAAATCCTTCGAATTAAATGCTGTAATTATAACTCCAATTTCAGCAAAAGAATACATAAGAAGGGCAATTAGATCAATTGAGAAAAATCACGATATTGATGGGCGAAAAGATCGATATTACTACCGAGAGGTTATTAAAGAAAATGGTCAATTCAATCGATTTACTGAGGCTGTACTTGATCTCTATCAACCAAGCCTAAATCCTACAATTAACGATACTGCCATAATTCGAGTAAAAGGTGGTCGGGTTTTAGACAATACCAAGTACATCCAGTTTATGCGCAATTACGTAAAAAAGAAAGTTGCTAAGGAAAATAAAAAGAGGGTAAAAAAAGGGGAGGAAACCAAAGAGTTTAAGGATGCTACGGAATATGTTTCATTCTCAAATCCCTATTTATTTATTGACTCAAATTTTACCACAAAAGCACCTAGTTTTTTAGATTCTATTCATTTTGATAAGTATGAGTATCGAATAGAATATGGTTACCAATCAAAAGGACAAGATATGCTTTGTATCAGTTTTAATCAGAAGAAAAAGGTTTATGACAATTTACATTCTGGTTATATTTACATGGTCGACTCTTCATATGCGATAGAAGGCATTGATTATGGCTGGAGTGAAAAAGGTAAAAAACAACTGATTCCAGTCTGGGCGAAAGCAGCGCTCTGGGTTTATCGACTGCAAATTGATAATCCAAATTTAGTTGCTAAAATTCGCTTCATTGAGTCGAATGGAAAATGGAATCTCGATCATTATTTTATTAACCTCTCCGGCAGGCTAACAAAAAAGTATTTCTTTGATAATGATGAAAGTAGTCAATTTGAAATCAATCAAAGCTTCGTTTTTATTGAACCTTTAAATGAACTTAACCCGCAAGATTCTTTATTAAAACGAAAAGTTCCATTACACAAGCAAATTAAGACTAGTAATAAAAACTTGGACTGGAATAAGTACAGAAAATTAAAACCCGAGAATTTAAAATAGAAATTCGGAATGCTTTGAGCTCAAATTAGTTCAGAATGAGCTCAGCTCCGTGCGATTCATCAAGGTACTTCTCTTTCTCGACTATGAATGAATCGTGAAGATCAAAGTAAGATCCAAAGAACTTAGTGTTTGGTCCACCAAAATTTATCCGTGATGTATACGGTTCAAGAATTCCAGCTACTCGCCCATAATCAGACCATTTCATGGTTGCTGTAAAAAACCCCCAACCTGAATCCCTAGCAGTATAATGACAAAAGTCTAATCTGTAATTAGCTGGGTTTACATAAAATATTAATTGATCATAGCTGTGACTTGGTTCCATACTCACCCATGTCGCAAAAACCTTCAAATACTCAATCCCGTTTACGTTTTCTGTTCCCATATATTGAACAAAGGGTAAATCTGCAGTTCTAAAAGGTATTTCAAAGAAGAATTGAAAACACGACAACCAAAGCTCTCTGTTTTTATGC
>TARA_B110000879_G_scaffold161831_1_pt1 | contig 14683 bp, 10 predicted proteins | sample TARA_B110000879 | Tara Oceans TARA_B110000879 (sample SAMEA4398094) | marine metagenome | biome: Polar Biome; feature: [SRF] surface water layer (ENVO:00010504); material: water (ENVO:00002006), including particulate matter (ENVO:01000060) such as... | depth 5 m
AAGGTACAGCAGAGGATAAATTCGCTGCCTTGAATGCGGCTGGCGTGACGACCTGTAAAAGTCTTGCCGAAATAGGCAATACGTTAAAGTCCGTCACTGGCTGGTAAATAGCCCCAAGTCAGTTTTGAGATTTCAATCGGTATCTGGTTGGTTACTAGATATCGGTTGAATACTTTTGAGCCGACCTTGTCCCCTACGTTTCCGTCACAATAATGTATTTCTGTTTACCCCCAAAGGGATCAAGCTGATTTCAACCCTTGAAATCGATATTTTTGACCCCATTTATCTTGCAACCCAATCTTAAGTAAAAAGGCGACATATATGTCGGTTGACGCACAAAAAGAAACGCTTGGATTTCAATCTGAAGCTAAACAGCTGCTTCAGTTAATGATTCATTCGCTGTATAGCAACAAAGAGATCTTTCTTCGAGAATTGGTCTCAAATGCCTCCGATGCAATTGATAAGCTCCGGTTTGAGAGCCTTTCGGACGCCGATCTATTAGGTGGCGACGTCAACCTTGGTGTTCGGGTTGATCTGGACGAAGACGCTGGGACCATCACTATCAGCGACAACGGTATTGGCATGACGCGAGATGAAGCGATCGCCAATCTAGGCACAATTGCTAAATCCGGTACAGCGCAATTTTTGGATGCTTTAACGGGTGATCAGCAAAAGGATGCACAACTCATTGGACAGTTTGGTGTTGGTTTTTACTCTTCATTTATCGTTGCCGATAAAGTTGTGGTTGAAACGCGTTCCGCAAGGTCCGCAGAATCAGAGGGCGTACGTTGGATTTCGATAGGCGAAGCAGATTTTGAGATAGAGACGATAGAACGCGCAGCAAGAGGTACATCTGTCACTTTATACCTAAAGGCTGATGAGAAAGATTTCGCAGATAGCTGGCGGGTGAAGAGTGTCATCAAGAAATATGCAGATCATATTTCTGTGCCTGTTGAGATGCTGAAAGAAGAGATGCCTGTTGCTGATGCTGGTGAAGAGGGTGAAGAAAAAGAAGTTGAAGTTCAGGTTGAATACGAAGCGGTAAACTCTGCTCAAGCACTTTGGACTCGCTCTCGCAGTGAAATTTCTGATGAGGAATATCAGGAGTTCTATAAGTATGTTTCCCACGACTTCCAAGACGCGCTTACTTGGAGCCATAACAAGGTTGAGGGAAAGCTCGATTACACGAGTTTGATCTATGTGCCATCTAAGGCGCCTTTTGATATGTGGCAGCGAGAAGCACCTAGAGGTTTGAAACTCTATGTTCAGCGAGTTTTCATTATGGATGAGGCAGAACAATTTCTGCCTTTGTATCTACGTTTTATCAAAGGCGTGGTTGATTCAAATGATTTGTCGTTAAACGTCTCACGGGAAATTCTTCAAAAAGACCCCGCAATTGATTCGATGCGAACAGCATTGACCAAACGTGCACTGGACTCATTAGAGAAATTAGCAAAAAAAGACGCAGCGACCTACCAGTCATTTTGGGAAGAGTTTGGTCAAGTACTGAAAGAGGGCCCTGCAGAGGACTTTGCAAATAAGGAAAAAATCTCGAAATTACTTCGTTTTACATCCACCACGAGTGATTCTGAAGTTCAAAATCAATCGTTGACTGACTACATTAGCCGCATGAAAGAAGGTCAGGACAAAATTTATTTTGTTGCTGCTGAGAATTACCATACTGCTAAGAATAGTCCTCACCTTGAAGTGTTTCGTAAGAAAGACATCGAAGTGCTTGTCTTAACTGACAGAATTGATGAGTGGCTTATGAACCAGTTGGTAGAGTTTGATGGCAAGCAATTCCAAGACGTTACCAAAGGTTCTCTTGATTTGGGTGAGCTTGACGATGAAGAAGCCAAGGAAGAGCAAGAGAAAGTTGAAAAGGAATTTAAAAGTCTGCTGGATAAGATTAAAGAGGTACTTGAAGATCGAGTTGAAGAAGTTCGAATCACTCATCGGTTAACCGATTCGCCTGCTTGCCTCGTTGTTAATGATGATGAGATGGGTATGCAGATGCGCAGGATATTAGAATCTGCAGGTCAGGAAGTACCAGAAACGAAACGGATTTTTGAAATAAACCCTGAGCATCCTTTGGTGAATAAACTGAACGATGAGCAAGATATGGATCGTTTCAAAGATCTATCGTTGGTGATATTCGAGCAAGCAATGTTAGCGGAGGGCAGTTCACTCGACGAGCCTGCGAGTTATGTACAACGACTTAACAAGCTGCTTCTAGAACTGAGCGCATAAAACTTCATGGGCAGCAGCTGTGCAGGCTTAGGGTTTTTGTCATTGGCTAAGGTCAGCGATAGTCAAATCCTAAGCTTCAGCTGAGTCTTTTTGATAGGCGCCACCCGTATGCTGCTCGTGCTGAGCGTGACGTAAATCGCCAATCACTGACTCCAGAGCACGGCTGAATAGAAGCCCGTCACTGATTATCTTGACTGTGCCGTCAAAGATTTCTTGCGCCAGCCCCGTACGTGTTTTCTCAACAACTTTGACGCCTTGACGATTGACGAAAATAAATTTGTCTATCGCGTTAATCCTTGCCGCCAATTTACATCGAATTGGTTGCTCGCTGTCGACACCGATAAACTCAACCCAAATGCCGACCGAGAGTGCATCGACCTGGTCGAAAATGGGGTCGTCTTCGGACAGTGCACTTATTTCTTCTTGCTCCTTTTGCTCTGGTGCTTCAGTTGAAAGCGATGTGTTTGGCTCGCTATCATCAGTAGGATCTGTGTCGTTTGCCGAGTCGTTGCTGTCCGACGGGGTTGCTTCTTCGACTATTTCGATGCTCACAACTGCGGCGGATTCGTCAAGCATCGACAATTCTAGAGTAGATTCCACGGCTGTTTCTTGCTCTTCAAAAGCAAATGTTTTTTCTTGAACTTCTTGCAGCCTAGTAATGAGTGAATTGACTTCATCTGCATCGATCTGGGCAATTCTAAGAGCCTTTTTTAGATTGTTAAGTAATCTTGGGTTGACCGTTTCAAGTCGTTTTCGGTCGCCGCGTTGTTCATGAAACTCGACGCTCCAAAGAAGTACGTCAATGGTATTAATTGATTGCTTCCAAGCATTACTGCCTGGCCCTTCTTTAAGTACCAGCATGACCATAAATTTATGGAAATGAAGTTCCAGCAATTCCGTGACAAAAGGATCGAGTTCCCTGCCTAATATTCGTTCGTTGATCTTTTGGCTAACGAGTTCCTCGATATCACCGAGGCGCTCTTTTCGTTCTTTGGATTTAAGGATGCTCTGTTCTAGCTGTCGTGTCTTGGCAATCTCTTTGGCCTTGAAGCTCCGAAAGTCTTTAATAAGATTCTCAATAAACGCCAGGTTACCGTCGTAGTTTTGTTGTATTTTTGCAACTAATGACTCGATCTTTTTGTAAAGGGGATCTTCTGCAAGGTTATCAACTTCAGTCCAGCCGATTCCGGCCTCTGCGAATTCATTGAGTATCATCCGGGCAGGGTGATCTTCCTTGTTAAAAAAAGTGGTATCAGAAAGCGCAATTTTGATGATCGTAATCTGAGTTCTACCGATAAGTTCTTTGATCGGTATGGGCACTGACTCATCTTGCCAAATTGCGTCGTATAGGAGCGTGACGAGATTAATGATGTCGGACGATTGTCCATCGACAGCGGAAATCACACCTTCTTTCTGCGTCTCCTGTAGCATTTCGCCGACTGAACTCGATATATCAATTTTGTTCACGTCTTCGGTGCTAGTAGGCTGCAGCTGGTCTGTGTTTCGCTCTTCTAGTGATTTTTGGATGTTCGTCAGGATGTTCATTAACTGCGCCTGGTCGATCATCTCAACTTGCTGGCCCGGAGCAGGCATAAAGGGTTGTATGTTACCTTGCGATTGCGTGTTGGCCATCATGGACGCAGGTACTGCATATTGTTGTGGTGCGCCATTCAGGTCGCCAGGCATTGGGCTTTGCATGCCGCCGGGAGCACCTTGCAGTGTTGAAACGTTGGGCTGCATAGTTTGTGAGTTGGCTGCGCCGGTTAGGCCCTGATGCATCAAGCTCTGCATCATAGAAAACAATTCTGGTTGTTCAGTTACACCGTTGTAGCGGTTTTCATCGACGGCCCCAAAGGGACTCATATTAGGCGCTTCTGTTTCACGGCGAGAAGACGTGCGCGACGGTGCGGGTCTGGATCTGATTGTGTCCACACTAAGTTTTGGCATGACACCGTTGTCGATGAGTATTTGATTTGCTTCACGGACTATTTTATCGATGTTTTTTAGAACGTGTGTGTTGAAGCTGCGGTAGATCCTTAAACTGTCACCTGAGTCGATTTTCGCTTCGATGATTGCTTGTGTGAAAGAGCCGGCGATTTGTTGCGGGTCTAGTGGATTAGTTGACTCGTTTACTACGTTATCTTCAAAAAGCGAATTGATTCGCGTGTTGAAGCTTATGAAACTCGCTAGATGCTGGTTTCTAGAGGCGGCTACCATGCCCTCCACGGCAACCATAGCCATTAACTCCTCATCCTGAACGAGTGAGAGTGACTCGAAATCGACAGCAACGATGTCTTCTTTGTGTTTGCCCGTCAGCTTGTCAAAAGTTCTATTCATGTTATCGACGAAATTCTTAAGAATTTTGTCACGGTTTCGACTGATCGCTAGAGATTGGTTATTTTCGTCCAGCACGGATTGCAGTGAAAGATTCAACGAGCTAATGGCAGCTTTCTGCAGTTTTTCGACTATTTCTGACAATTGATTAATATATACAAGTGGATACGCCCAATAAAAGATAAACCTATTGGGTTTGATTGTATAGAAATATGGTGTGTTGGAGTCGCTGGATTGTAAGCGTAATGTATGAATTGTTAGTGGTTTCGCAGACGAGATAGCGTTCTGCAATCATTTTGTAACGCCGGCGATTATAATCATTGTAAAGCCTGATGCGTTCCCGCCGTTTCGGGAACATAATCCTCGCCATGGGTTGCTTACGGGGGGATATTCATGGGGTATAGTCTAGTCTTGGAACGCATGGGTATTGTCAAGGTATGAGCAAAACGATTTCAGTGTTAGGCGCCGGCATGTTCGGAACAGCTATTGCAAATATTCTGGCAGAAAACGGCCAGAATATTTGGTTATGGTCTCGCGATCCGGCTCAGGCTGAATCCATTTCGAAAAGTCGTGAAAATAAAAAATCATTGCCGGGTTACCAAATCAATGACGGTGTGCATCCTACTTCAGACCTGCATCAATGCCTCACCGAATGCGACGTCATATTTTTTAGTGTACCAAGTGGTGCTTTTCGCGAAGTTGTTCAGCTCGCAGGTCCAATGATTCGCCCCGACACAATGGTCATTAGCACCACAAAAGGTATCGAGTCTGCTGGTTTTCACATGATGAGTGAGGTGCTCGCGCAAGAATTACCAGACAATCCCAGAGGCGTCCTCAGTGGCCCTAATTTAGCTGAGGAAATCGTTCAAAAACAGATAACAGCGACGGTGATAGCGAGTGAATATCCTGATCTTAATAAAGTGGTCCAAGAGATTCTCCACACATCCTATTTCAGAGTGTATTCCAGCGATGATGTCTACGGTGTAGAATTGGCCGGTTCGCTGAAGAATATCTATGCGATTGCTGCAGGTTTCGCCAATGCCCTTGGCGTCGGCCAAAATACTCAAGGGATGTTGTTGACGAGGAGTCTGGCCGAGATGAGTCGGTTTGCCCACTCGATGGGCGCGAAACCACTCACATTCCTTGGACTCGCGGGCGTGGGCGATTTGATGGTCACCTGTGGATCGCCATTGAGTCGCAACTTTCAACTAGGCTCTTTCATTGGCCAAGGTCTGAAGTTGGCTGAAGCGACAGAAAAACTAGGGCGGTTAGCCGAAGGAATTAACACCGTCAGGACCGTTAAATTAAAAGCAGATGAAATGGGTGTATACATGCCGATAGTGTCTGGTCTTTATAGCATTTTGTTTGAAGATGCTTCAGTCGAATTCGTGATCAACGCCGTCATGATGGGTGAGCAAGCTGAAGATGTTGAGTTCGTATTAACATGATGTTGCTTGTCATGCGACACGGAGAAGCGGTTTCCCAAGCATCCTCTGACTTCGAGCGACATTTAACTCGGCGTGGCGAAGAGCAAGTGGTTGATAATTATAATAAGTTTCTAAGATTGCAACAGCCACTTCCGGATCTAATCATTACGAGTCCGCTAGTTAGGGCAAGGCAAACGACGGAATTGATACTTGAAAGTAGTGATGTACGAATCGAGCCCGAAGTTTCAGATATACTCGTGCCCGAAGGACAAGTTGATGATGTATTGAACCTGTTGTCGAAAAAAGTCGACACTAAAGTTTGTCTGCTAGTCAGTCATCAACCGTTGGTTAGTTACCTCGTGCATCGTTTAACCGATGTAGAGGTGTTTCTTGAAACAAGTATGATTGTTGGTATCCAAACAGAATCGTTTGAGCCACATTGCGGTGAGGTAAAATGGCATATCGACGACTATTCATAATAACTTTAGTATTTTTTTTCAGCTTTACGGGAGTGGCTTTTAACAGCTCGCAAGCCTCCGAGCTAATTCCGGCCTATGAGAACTCTGTACTTGACTCCTCGGAGCAACTTACGGAGAACAAAATCTATGAGCTCATTACAGGAAAAATCAAACGTGTTAACACACGCCAGATTGCCGAATCTTCAGAATTTGTCCATGGTCGTAAGCTATCGACTACCAGGAAAGTACTGGACTCATCTACGACTAAAGAAATCGCCGCACACTACCTAGAACAACTCCAAAGTAAGGGGAATATCATATTCGAATGCGGTGGGCGAGGTTGTGGCAGCAGTAATTACTGGGCAAATACTGTGTTTAGTAAAGCAACATTGTTCGGCCCAGAGCAATATCAATATTATATGCTGGCTTGGCTGGAGTCCGAACAAGCCTATGTAATGATATATCTTGCTCAGCGAGGAACGGGTGCGCGGTATATTCACCAGGTCGTGATAACCGACGTTAATAATAATGAAGTTCCTGATCAACGGCTGGTTGACTCTGAGCTGCGATTACAAGGCCGAATTAGTTTTTGGGATCAGGTAACAGACGTACAAGTCGCGTCGATAGCGGAATCAATTCGGATAAACCGCCACAAGCTTTTAGCCGTTGTCGTCCATGAGAAATTGACATCGACTGAAACAATTCAGGACTCAATACAGCGTACTCAACAGATTGCGGACACGATACTCGAGCGAATAGAGCAAGAAGGTATCGACGAAGCGGAAATACAAGCGCATGGAGTTGGTCCCATCGCACCCAACTCTATAGGAGCGGAACATAAAGGTGTCGTTAGAATAGAGATCGTGTTGTTTCGTTAGCCAAGCTGGCTGTCAGAGCGTCAGCGTATCTTTACCAAGTCGCTAAACGACGATTGTATAGAGCTATTTCAGTCGGTTTGATAAACCAACAAAGGGCAAGGAAGTCAGAAGCATCCGTCGCCCTTTAATACGAATTAATGCGGCGAGTTCAGTAGTGACATGAACTCAAGTCTCGTTGAAACGTTCTCTCTGAATTCACCTAGCATCACAGACGTTTTCATAATTGAGTTCTGCTTCTCAACTCCACGCATCATCATGCACATGTGTTTAGCTTCAATAATGACGCTAACACCGCTTGCCTGCGTGACCTCTTGAATAGCCTCGGCAATCTGTTTTGTTAAATTCTCTTGAATTTGAAGTCTTCGAGCGAACATATCAACGATTCTGGCAATCTTCGATAGTCCGAGCACTTTACCTGTGGGGATGTATGCCACGTGGCACTGTCCAATGAACGGTAACATGTGATGCTCGCACATCGAATAGAGTTCGATTCCTTGAACGACGACCATCTCATTAGTATCAGAATCGAAAAGTGCGTTGTTGACGACTTCCTCGATCGTTTGTTGATAGCCCTTGGTCAGGAACTTCATCGCCTTTGCAGCTCGGTCCGGTGTGTCCAATAAGCCCTCTCTGGAGGGGTCTTCTCCGACCTGTTCAATAATTGTTTTGAAAGCTTCTTTCATAAAATTCGCTTCGGTAATGTCAAAAGATGGCTACCCTAAGACATCATGAGCCGACCGTCAAAATAATTTCGAATACGATCGGCGTCGAATGTCGTTATAATGGTTCAGTTATTCAGGAGAATGTTATGCCCGGCAGTAGTATTGGTGACCAATTTCGAGTCACGACCTTCGGTGAAAGCCATGGCGCAGCCCTTGGCTGTATTGTTGATGGCTGTCCTCCGGGCATTCCCTTGACGGAAGCCGATATTCAGCCCGACCTGGATCGTCGAAAGCCGGGGACTTCAAAGTTTGCTACGCAGCGCAAAGAAGGGGATCGCGTCAAGATCTTGTCCGGTGTGTTCGAGGGTAAAACGACCGGCACCGCGATAGGTTTGATTATTGAGAATGAAAATCAAAAATCAAAAGATTACTCAGATATCAAAGATAAGTTTAGACCCGCCCACGCCGACTATACTTATATCAAAAAATACGGTATCCGAGACTATCGAGGCGGAGGACGCGCCTCTGCTAGAGAGACAGCAATGCGGGTTGCCGCGGGAGCCATCGCTAAAAAGTATCTTGCCCAAGCGCACAATATAGAAGTTAAGGGATACCTCTCTCAGATGGGACACATTGTTGCGGAAACAATCGATTTTGATGTTGTTGAACAAAATCCGTTTTTCTGCCCGGATGTCGACAAGGTGCCAGAAATGGAGGCACTTATTGATCAGCTGAGGCGAGATGGGGACTCAATTGGCGCCAAGATTACGGTTATTGCACGAAATATGATTCCAGGACTCGGTGAGCCAGTCTTCGATCGCCTTGATGCTGAATTGGCCCATGCCTTAATGGGGATCAACGCAGTCAAGGGCGTGGAAATTGGTGATGGTTTTGAAACCGTTACCCAAAGGGGATCGCAACATCGCGACGAGATGACACCCAACGGTTTTAGCTCCAACCATGCGGGGGGAATTCTTGGTGGTATCTCAAGCGGCCAGGATATTGTTGCAAAAATTGCTTTGAAACCAACCTCAAGCATCACGCAACCGGGCCAAACCGTCGATATGGACGGTAATCCAACAGAAATAATCACTAAGGGTCGACACGATCCCTGCGTGGGTGTGCGGGCGACGCCGATTGCGGAAGCGATGGTCGCAATTGTTCTTATGGACCATTTGATACGAAATCGCGGTCAAAACATGGGTGTGACGGAGGTCGGACCTAGAATTTAGTAGGCGCTTGAAATGGAGGGGCGTTTATAGGGTAGGTGAGTGCGGCCTGAATAGCACCTCGCCAAAGCGTATCAAATGCTACTGGCGCTTAACTTAAGGCTTCTGTTCTAGTTCCTGCAGTAGTTCAAGAAAAGCGCTACCTGCATTCGATAGCGTTCTTTGCACGTGGTGGATGACACCAAGCTGTCTTTCGAGCTTAACATTTGGGACTTTAATGACATGGATGCCTTCATCGACCATAGATAACGGCAGTACGCTCCAGCCTAAGCCAACGGATATCAACATCTTGATCGTTTCAAGATAGTTTGTAGACATGGTGACATTCAGCCTAAGACCTCGGTCTGTAAACAGCTCTTTGACGATGCGACCCGTGAAGGTGCTCATATCCGGCAAGATGGCAGGATAATCAGGCAGTTGTTCTATAAACAGGCGGTCATGTTGAGCGAGTTGGTGATCTTTAGAACAGACAAAGGCTAATTCATCACGCCAGATGGGTACGGACGCGAGTCTTTCATGGGGCGTCGGAGCTAAGGTAATAATGCCTAACTCAAGGTTACCTTGAACAATTTGCTCATGTGCGACCTCGGAATCCATGAAGTGTAGGTCAAGTGCAACGTCCGGAAAGCGTTGGGAGTATGTTCTCAGTATCTGCGGTAGATGCCAAAGACCAATATGATGGCTTGTCGCAAGAGAGAGGCTGCCGCCGATATTACCGGCAAGGTTACTAATGACCCGTTGTGTGTCTTCGATGCTGAGGAGAATATCTCGAGCTCTTTGCTCCAATTCTCGACCTGCTTCGGTGAGATTCACTGTACGACCAATTCGATCGAACAGACGAACACCCATTTGGCTCTCAAGTAAGGCAATTCGCTTACTGACAGCGGGTTGAGTTAAATGTAGCCTGTGCGCCGCAAGAGAGAAGGATTTCGTATCGGCGACTGTTGAGAACGCCTTAATGCCATCTATATCTATCATTCCAGAATTTTATCGAATCTATAAGTAATATGAATTGGAGTTATGTGAGAAAAGATCATAGCATTAATTGTTTGCTGGGGCCTTGGTTCAAGCTAATTAAGTTTTGCAGCAGTTTTTGTCAACTCACGAGAGCGAAGAATCGCTTAAAGAAACCTTTCTCGTTTACATCGTAAGTCTTTTTTTACCGTTTTTGGAGTACTAACTTGGACAGTTTTAATGTTGCAATTGCCGGTGTTACCGGCGCCGTGGGCGAAGTTATGCTCGAGTTATTGGCGGAGCGAAATTTTCCAGTCGGAAAGTTATCCCTGCTAGCAAGTGAGCGATCGGCGGGTACTCGATTGCCCTTCAAAGGCAAGACGATTATGGTTGAAAACCTCGATTCGTTTGATTTTTCCGATACGCACATTGCGCTTTTCTCGGCGGGTGGTTCGGTCTCTGCAAAGTACGCGCCTATTGCTGCATCGCAAGGCTGTGTGGTTATAGACAACACGTCACACTTTCGTCGCGATGCTGATATCCCTTTGGTTATTCCAGAGGTTAATGGGCATCGAATTGATGACTACAAGGCGCGAAACATTATTGCCAACCCTAATTGCTCGACAATTCAGATGCTCGTTGCGCTAAAACCAATTCATGACGCTGTCGGCATCAAGCGGATCAATGTTGCGACCTATCAAGCTGTATCGGGCGCCGGTAAGTCCGGGGTTGAGGAGTTAGCGGGTCAGACTGCGCGATTATTGAACGGTCAAACCCATGAGCCGAGTGTGTTCTCCAAGCAGATTGCATTCAATGCTATACCGCACATCGGAAATTTCGAAGACAACGGCTACACGAACGAAGAGATGAAAATGGTCTGGGAGACTCAGAAGATCTTTGAAGATGAGACCATCAAGGTGAACCCGACCTGCGTTCGAGTGCCGGTGTTTTATGGTCATTCAGAAGCTGTTCATGTCGAGACTAAGTCACCGATTACGGCCGAGGAAGCTATTAATCTGCTGAAAAACGCAGCGGGCGTTAAACTGATCGACGAACATGAAAGTGGCGGTTACCCAACAGCCGTTCCAGAAGCGGCGAGTTCAGACCCCGTGTTTGTTGGAAGGGTACGTCAGGATATATCTACTGAAAATGGCTTGGACCTATGGGTTGTATCTGACAATGTTAGAAAAGGGGCGGCTCTAAACAGTATACAAATCGCCGAAGTTTTGATAAAACGTCTGTAATAAGCGATACTTAAAGCAACTATTAGAGATCATTTCTAGGTTAATTCACTGGCCTTTTGTTCCGGTTAGTGGATGCCTGCAATGAATGAGATCAGCCCTCTTTAGGGGTGAAGAGGTTTAATTATGATACAACGGGTCACACTGATCTTCGTAACTTGTGCTGCAGTCCTGTTTGCGTCGAGCGGTTACAGCCTCGGTCTGGGCGAGCTTGAACTTGAATCTGCGCTCAATCAGCGATTCCAAGCAGAGATAGAACTGACCAATGTCCGTGGTCTTGAGATAGAAGAAATTCTCCCAAACTTGGCTTCTCAAAAAGATTTTGACCGAATAGGCGTCGAACGCGGCTATATCTTGGTTGATCTTCGCTTTAAGGTTCTTCGCAAGGACGATGGAAAGCTATTTGTCGTGGTGACGAGTAGCAAGCCCATTGTCGAACCATTTCTAAACTTCTTAGTTGAAGTACTATGGCCAAATGGCCGCATATTAAGGGAATACACCGTTTTGCTAGACCCGCCGGTTTTCGGTGATGGGATAGCTGAGCCTATAGCTGAAACACGCGTCCAAGAGCGACAAGTTGCCGCCGAGCGACGGCCAGCGCCGGATGCTAGGTCCAATGATAGCCAGAACGCGATTGTGCAGAGATCTCAAGTCCCACCTAAAAAGCCAGTCGAAAGCCAAGCAGATTCGGCCGGCCGAGCTGCATCAGAAGGCCAAATTAACTCTCAAGAGTATGGTGTTACTGGACTAGGCGACACCCTTTGGAAAATTGCGCTCAAAGTACGCCCAAACCCCTCCGTGACAGTCCAGCAAACAATGTTGGCGCTAAAAGATGCAAATCCTGATGCGTTCATCAACAACAACATAAATCTTCTCAAAGCGGGACATGTTTTGCGGATCCCGGATGCAGAACAGATTCGAGCGCACAGCATTGCGGCTGCAGTGGCTGAAGTGCGCGTTCAGAATGAAGAATTTGTTACTTATCGAAACGATGCTTTAGCGCAGCTGGATGGATCAAAACGACAGTCAGGTAGAGCAACTGATGGAGCGAACTCGAACGACGGTGAGCTGAAATTACTTGCCACAAATAATTCAAGTGGTGAAACAGCGGGTGATGGATCTGCTGCCGCGAACCAAGCACTTCAATCTGATTTGGATGTTGCTGAAGAAGATCTCGATAGAGCGAGAAGGGCAAATTCGGAACTTAATGTCCGCATGGAAGATCTCCAGGGTCAACTTGATACACTCACTGAAATCTTGAAGTTGAAGGATGATCAACTGACGGCTTTACGCGCAGAAGTTCAAAAGATGCAGGCGAATGCAGACGCTGTTCAACCTAAACAACAAGTGGCACAGAACAGCGGCTCGTTCTTTACCAGCCCCTTGTTCCTTGGCGTGATCATGTTGATTTTGGTTATTGTCGTCGTTGCAGTCCTGTTAATGGTGAGAAAGAGGCGAACGCAAGAAAACACTGAAGATGACTTCGAAGAAGAGGCAGTGGATGCTGTCGAACAAGATACAGAGCTGCAGGATACTGAGGAAACTGAAACCCGTATTGAGGAAGATGAAGAAGATATTGCACCTGAGACAACGGATGTCATTGGTGAAGTTGAAATATACATCGCCTATGGTCGATTTCCGCAAGCGATAACTTTCTTACATAACGCAATTGAGTCAGAACCCAATCGAACAGACATTCAACTGAAGTTGCTAGAAGTATTTGTACAGACTGAGGATAGCGTTGCCTTTAACTTACAATTTGAGCAGTTGAAGCTATTAGGCGACAGCGATGCGATTGCCGAAGCTGAAGCGCTGCAACAGAAGATACCCGGTGCTGTTGAAGACTTAGGAATATCAATGGATGCGACGGCCAATATTACGGATCCAACCGATGAGTCAATTGACATAGATGTCGATGAAGAAGTGTCGTTTGATCTTGATGACCTAGGTTCCGAAACAGAAGACGATTCATTGTCGATAGAAGAAGATGAGTTTGATCTTGAGCTGGACCTTGAACTTGACGGCGATGAAGATGAATTAGACCTCGATCTTGATCTCGATCTCAATAGCGACAGTACGTCGGACGAGGGTGCGATTGAGCTTGAAAAGTCACTGGTTGATGGCGAAGGCGATGATGATTTTCAAGATCTAACAGAAAAGTTAGATCTTGATGATGACGGGTTGGTTCTGGATTTAAGCGAAGATCTTTCGGACGCCGATGAATTCAGCCCCGATCTTGATGACGATGATGAGCTTAGCCTCGATCTAGATGATGACGGCGCGACTAGCCTTGATCTTGATGACGATGATGAGTTTAGCCTAGAGCTAGATGATGACGGCGCGATCAGCCTTGATCTTGATGACGATGATGAGCTTAGCCTCGAGCTAGATGACGATGGTGCGATCAGTTTGAATCTCGATGATGAAGAGCTGGATGTAGACTTGGATAGTGAGATAGAACTCGACGATGATGGTGCTTTTAGTCTCGATCTTGATGCTGATGATAATAAACTCGATCTTGCTCGAGCTTATATCGATATGGGCGACAGTAATGGAGCCCGCGGATTGCTTGAGGAAGTACTTAAAGTAGGTACTGAAGCGGAAATTCTTGAAGCTAACGAATTGCTTGAAAAAATTAGTTAGTCATTGAGATCGCTTTGAGTCAGAAAATCGCATTAGGGGTTAGCTACCGTGGTACTGACTTCCATGGCTGGCAGTTCCAAAACACGTCAATTGCTACAGTTCAAATGGCTGTCGAGAAGGCGTTAAGCGTTGTTGCAGACCATCCTGTGCAGGTAACCTGCGCAGGTCGAACAGACGCCGGTGTGCATGCTACGAAACAAGTTGTTCACTTCGAAACGCAATCGACCCGCTCAACCAAGGCTTGGACACAAGGTGTCAACGCGCATCTCCCTGACCAAATATCGATTGATTGGTCTAGTGAAGTTCCGGCGGATTTTGACGCGCGCCATTCCGCTGTTGCCCGGCGATATTACTATCTAATTCTCAATCAGAGACTTCGTTCCGGTCTACATTCTGAATATTATACTCGTGAGCACCGAAGCCTTGATGTCTCGAGAATGCATCAGTCAGGACAGTATTTATTGGGCGAGCATGATTTTACGTCTTTTCGTGCCGCTCACTGCCAAGCAAACACGCCGATGAGAAATATTCATCATATAGCGGTTGAACGCCGAGGCGATCTGATTCTCGTTGATATTCAAGCAAACGCCTTTCTGCATCATATGGT
>TARA_B110000879_G_scaffold212473_1_pt1 | contig 14613 bp, 13 predicted proteins | sample TARA_B110000879 | Tara Oceans TARA_B110000879 (sample SAMEA4398094) | marine metagenome | biome: Polar Biome; feature: [SRF] surface water layer (ENVO:00010504); material: water (ENVO:00002006), including particulate matter (ENVO:01000060) such as... | depth 5 m
GTGTACGACCCCTGTTTGCGCGTCTTAGGGTCAGTCAATGCCAACTCTTTCACGATCTTGTCCCACAGATAACTATCAGAAACCTTAGCGTAAACGGGAATATCACCAAGCGTTTCTCTTAATACTTCCAGATCGTTGCACAAAATCGGCACTCCCAATGCGGCAGCCTCAACTAGGGGTAGCCCGAAGCCTTCAGCGTGGGATGGAAACAGCAATCCTTGCGATGCTTGAACATGCGCAGCCAGTGACGAATCATTCAATTCGTTTCTTTCAAAAACCTGAGAACCCGTTGGGAGCGAATCAAGGCGATCGAACACCTCCTTGTTGTTCCACCCACGTCCCCCACAAATATGTAATTCGGGCGCATCTGGGCCAAGATTTTCCCAGATATCCAACAGCAAGGTATGGTTTTTACGTGGCTCAATTGTACTGACAGTCACGAAATAGGGCCGTTTTGGCAGGGCAAAATTCGGATCGAGCGCAGGTTTTTCTGTTCCTAAATCGGAAACAATACTCTTTGGGGGACCGCCCCACTGCGTAAAGCAAACTTCTGAACGACGCTGGGTATCGGCAGAGTTATAGATTACTAGGTCGGCGTATTTTTGGACCCTGCGGAGTTTTTCACGAAAAATTTCAACTGTTCCAGGGCGCTGAAAATGGGGGAAATCAAGTGGGATCACATCATGTATCATGACCAAAATTTGCGCGTTTAAGGCTGTCTTCAGCCCTCGAAGAACACGTTCTGTCAGATTGCTATGACCCACATTCACATACGAGATCTTTTGCGGCAAATGACCCGCTAAAAGTTTAGTCAACTTCCGCGGTGTCGCCCGATCAATGGATAGTTTTCGCACCGATGCCAGAGCCTGGCGCTGGGTTATGGTCAGCCCACGCGGCAAGCGCGATAAGATATCTGGATTTCCAAAGCTCTCTTCCCCACACAATTGGCGTTTGACTTGGGTCATACCTGCTTGATCCAACAAGATATATCCAAACGATGTGCGCACCAATCCAAAGACAGGTTCAGGTCGCGTAAGGAATTCCTTTAAGTACGCCATTTCGACGCGATCAACACCTGTCAAAATACGCCCAGCGCGACAGATTAGGCGCGTGATATCCAGCAAGCGAGCTGGTGGCGGGTTATTTTGAATATTGGCCAGTTTGGTGCCATCTCCATGCATCTGAGATCATAGCCTCAAGGTTCGAGCGGGCTGGATTCCAGCCTAACTCTGCAACCGCCCGTGACGAGCCCGAAACAAGCTTTGTACAGTCCCCAGCCCGACGTGCACCTTCGGTAAATGGGACTTCACGGTTGGTTACGCTTCGTGAGTGATCTATCACTTCGCGCACGGAAAAACCCGTACCTGTTCCAAGATTGAAAACGCGGCTGCCTTTGTCATCTTGCAACCATTTCAGCCCCAAGACATGCGCATCAACAAGGTCACAAACATGAACATAATCACGTATACATGTCCCATCTGGCGTATCATAATCGGTACCAAAAATGGTCAACCCACCATGTTTTCCATCAATCGCATCTAACATCAGCGGTATCAAATGAGTCTCTGGCTGGTGGAATTCCCCCACCTCGCCTTCAGGGTCGGCACCAGCAACATTAAAATAGCGAAAAATTACATGTCGCAGGCCATAAGCTGCTTCAAAATCACGTAATATGTCTTCAATAGCCCGCTTAGATGCCCCATAAGAGTTGATCGGATATTGTGCACTTTCTTCATCTAGGACAATGTTATCTTGATCAACGTAGGTGGCGCAGGTACTTGAAAACACCAAATTTTTACAGTCCACAGCAGTCGCTGCTTCTATCAGGTTCAATGATCCACCGACATTGTTCCGTCAGTACTTCCCTGGCTCTGCCATGCTTTCACCAACCTGGGACAACGCCGCAAAATGCATCACTGCAACAGGAGCGTATTGGGCAAATACTTCGTCTAAACGCGCACGATCCAATAGGTTGCCCTGTTCAAACGGACCAAATTTAACCGCGTCTTTCCAGCCTGTAATCAAGCTATCAAACGTGACAGGAACAAAGCCGGCAGCCTTTAGCGCCTTACAAGCATGTGAGCCGATGTAGCCTGCGCCACCTGTAACCAATACATGTTGAACCATTTTTATTGTGCCGCTTTTTCCGAATGGTGGATTTCATTCAAATATGCCGCCAAGTCATCACGCAAATCTGGTCGCGCCAACGCGAAAGCCACGGTCGCGCGCAAGAAGCCAGATTTTGACCCACAATCAAAACGTTCACCTTTAAAACGGAACCCATAGACAGGGTTCTCTTGCTCAATCTCGTCAGCGATGGCGTCCGTCAATTGTATTTCGCCGCCCGTTCCAGACTTGAGGCGATTTAAATTCCCCAAGACGTTAGGTGATAAAATATAGCGGCCAATCACGGCCAAATTTGAAGGTGCTTCGCCCATAGGTGGCTTTTCGACCATACCTTTGACGCTAACCATCTTGCCCATATCCTCTTTGACATCCAACACACCATAAGAAGACGTTTGTTCTGGAGAAACCTCCATCGCCGCGACCATATTGCCGCCTGTTTCCGCATAGGCTTCAACCATCTGTTTCAAGCAAGGAACCTCGCCCACAATCACATCGTCCGGTAAAATAACGGCAAAAGGTTCATTGGCGATCAAACGACGGGCACACCAAACTGCATGTCCAAGACCCAGTGCACGGTGCTGACGGATATATGCAATCGCACCACTGTCCATGTTCGTGGCTTTTAGTGTTTCTAACAGATCAGTTTTATTTTTCTTACGCAGCTCTTGTTCTAGAAAAGGTGCGTGATCAAAGTAGTCCTCCAAGGCACCTTTGCCTCGTGACGTCACAAAGATGAATTCTTTAATTCCAGCCTCGCGCGCCTCATCGATTGCATATTGAACCAATGGGCGATCTACCAAGGTCATAATTTCTTTAGGCACAGATTTCGTTGCTGGCAAAAATCTTGTTCCCAATCCCGCAACTGGAAAAATCGCCTTTGTTACCTTTTTACGCATACCTGGTCCTCATCTTCACCAAACTCATTCGAGCTTTTTTATTTTATAAACTTATCTGATAGACAATATGAACAAAATTGCAAGATTACAGGTCTATTGTGAACAGCCAAAACAATTGTAATTCAATCACCTATATCGTCATCATCGGATCGCCCTGATACGTTCAGCTTCAAATGCGACTCGCCGCTTACGCGACCAAAGACGGAACAGCTTCTGATCCCTGAGTGATTTGCCAAAAAGTCCCCCTGATTGTTCCCAATAACCGTCCATATGATATTGCACACGATGAAAAAGTGCCGTTGGGGACAAGATCAAAAGTGTCACGATTTGGTTTTGTTCAACTTGCTTGCAAGCTTTCTCCCGAACGGCTGCTGCGTGTATGGATCGTACCGCCTTCAAAACACTATTTCATGTAATCGAAGGGAATTGCAGGAATTGCAGCTTTTTTCTGTCTCCAATCTGGGCTTTTGATGCTTGCCGCGATTGTCCAACTTCATAACCTTCGCGCAAGCGCTTTGTCAGTCTTCGCACTGCACGGGGCTCTAATCCACCAGAAACCATATAGCCAATTAGACGCTTATGCTCCGTCTTAACTAGATCCCTCCAATGCTCCCCATGCGATTTTTCGGGAATAAATTTCCTTTGGAAGACAGCCCAGCTTGCACCAATATCAAACAGGTCACTTGGCACTCGATCACTTCGACGCCGCGTACTAGCCGCAAAGCGATGATGCACCTGCGCCAGCGGCGCGATCGCGGTCAGGTACCCGGCCTGTGCCAACCGCATATTCAGATCTGTCTCATCAAGGTAGAAATAATACGCTGGGTCAAACCCCCCTACCACCACCAAAACATCATGCCGGATCGCCATATTTGTGCCTTCTGTTTTGACCGCCTGGCCTACTGGCAACCTCAAAACTGTGGATTCCACCTCATCAACAACGATGTTCGTAGCAACGCCATTACTGTCCAAGATCCGCGCCTTCCACTGAAGACTGATCCCATTGCGTCCAATGACAAAGCCACCAACTGCCGCAACGTCTTCCCGTCCAAACGGCACGGTCAAATAGGACAGCCAAGTTGGCTTTGGCACAGCATCGTCGTCAATAAACGCAACCACATCACCTGCGGCGTGGGACACACCAAGATTTCGAGCTGCTGAGATGTTCGCCTCTTCAAACAAAATTGTTTTGATTTGCCCGTCAAATCGACCAAGAGCGGCAAGCCCCTTAGCATCCGCTACAACGACAATTTCAAACGGATTATACTGAACCTGCGACAAGCCCAAAACACAGCGATACAATGCATCCGGTCGGTCGCGGCTGACAACAACAACGCTGACTGGCACAACACTGACCGGAATTGACATTAATCCAGTCCCATGTCGGCCATCATTGCCTCGATCCGTGGCACGTCTTCGGGGTTGTTTAGCTCCCAAAACTGCCGCCCTTTAGCTTGTACTTCTGTGCATCGAACAGCGCGCCCATTTTCCATAAACCGAAGCTGTTCTAGCCCTTCAAGTTGTTCAAGCGGTCCAACGGGCCAAGACGGGTATTCTGCCAAAGCTGCGGGACGATAAGCATAGACGCCAACATGGTGGAACACAGGTGTTTCCGCATCATCTGCGTATATTTCGGATGTAAATGGCACCACCTCTTTCGAGAAATACATCGCTCGTTTACTTGCATCAAAAACAGAAGTTGTTCCCCCAACACGATTGGCTTTGCGGTCCGACAAAAAGCTGTTCAATGTTGCACCGTCGCAGCGCAATACTGGTGTTGCTATCTCGGCATCTGGATCAACCCGCAGATCAGCGATCAAGTCTTCGACAAACCAATGCGGGGTCAGCGGCGCGTCACCTTGCAGGTTCACAATAATCTCGTACCCACCGCCCAGCGCGGTGTGCGCAGCGGCACATCGTTCTGTTCCATTGGCGCATGATTCTGGAGTCATAACCACTTCAGCGCCAAATGCCTCGGCCACGTCTTTGATCCGCATGTCATCCGTCGCAACAACAACACGGTCGACTCCACCAACCTCACATGCCGCCAACCATGATCGTTCAATCAGGGATCGAGATTGGCCAGATGCCCCTTTTAACATCGCCAACGGTTTTGCCGGATAACGAGTAGATGCGTAGCGGGCTGGTATGACGATAAGAACTGACATTATGCAGGCTTCAATTCAACGGAAGGCGCGTAAGCGATAAAGAACGGGTTCGCAAAATCTTTCTTGCCATATTTAAGCGGCGTCTGGTCGTCAAAACGAACCACATCACCCCGCGCGCCCAGCAAGACAGCGTGACCAGCTGCCGTGTCCCATTCCATTGTACGACCAAGACGTGGGTAAACATCCGCTTCGCCCGTCGCAATCAGGCAGAACTTAAGAGAAGATCCCGCGCTTTTCATATCTTTGACAGAGTATTTTTTGATGTAGTCATCTGTCGCTTGATTGCGGTGCGACATGGAGGCGACAACCATAAGAGCGGAATTATTAGCTTTAGACACTGATATCGGCGTCAATTTACCCATTACATCTTTATCTAGATCACCAGTTTCCTCAACCGTCTGACCATCAGCCAAAGTAAAGAACATGCGATCCTTGGCAGGTGCATAAACCACACCGCGTGTGGGTTTGCCGTTTTCGACCAGTGCAATGTTGACCGTGAAATCACCACGACGGTGGATAAACTCTCTCGTGCCATCCAGCGGATCAACGATCAAAAAGGTATCGCCCTTAACCGTATGCGTGTCTGATTGTTCTTCGGTCACCAACATCATCTCAGGAAACGCCGCACGTAAACCAGCCGAGATAATTGCATCCGCAGCCTCGTCCGCAGCAGTCACCGGGCTTTCATCAGACTTCAATTTTACTTCAAAGTCATCAGCCTGATAAATCTCCATAATTTTGTCGCCAGCCTCCAACGCCAACTTACGGATAACTGGAATTAAATCGTCATAGTTCACACGCATTCTCCTGCTCACACATAGGTCAGTGGCATTTTGTATGTCTCTTATGCTGCGCAGATAACGGAACAGCAAGAATTCCGTGCAATTTTAGCACTGTCTTGAGGCACCTTAAAATGATCCAGTTCCAATCAACACGCAAACCGAGGGGCGGATTATCTGTCGCTCTGTCGATGGCTGACATCATTTATCATTCAACAGTTCGCAGTGTCCGTAAAAAGCACAGCAACGCGTTTGTCGCCTTGGGTGTAAACATGCTGCAAGTTGTAATCTTCGTCGGCGTGTTCTTTGTAATGTTTTCGATTTTGGGATTGCGCGGTGCTGCTATCCGAGGTGATTTCTTAATTTACATTATGTCTGGCATCTTTCTGTTCATGACACACACCAAAACCCTACAAGCCGTCGTGGCATCAGAAGGGCCTGCAAACCCAATGATGCAACATGCGCCAATGAACACAATTATATCAATCTGTGCAGCGGCATTTGGCGCTTTGTATATCCAGCTACTGTCTCTCTTTATGATCCTTTTTGGATACCATGTTGCCGTAACACCGCTGGAAATTGATAAGCCAATTAGTGCGTTTGCGATGCTAATAGTCGTGTGGTTCGGTGGTGTCGCATTGGGGATTATTCTGCTGGCAATCAAGCCATGGTTTCCAACAGTCGTTCAAGTTGCAATCACGTTATATATGCGCGCCAACATGATCGCATCAGGCAAGATGTTTGTCGCCAATAGCCTTCCCAGCTTTATGCTGGCGATGTTTGACTGGAACCCGTTGTTCCATCTAATCGATCAGGCACGCGGCTTTGCCTTCATCAATTACGTTCCACGTTACAGCAACTGGGAATATCCAATCTACGTTGCTTTGGTAATGTTAATGCTGGGGTTGATGGGCGAGTTTTATACCCGTCGCCATGCCTCTGCCAGTTGGGAGGCCCGTCGATGAGACGTTTTTTTACTTGCTCCATCTTTTTGCTTTGGACTAGCTTCGCAAACGCGTTTGACTATCCAGCGCTACATTCTGTCATCGGCGTTGCCGCAGACGACCTTCTCAATGTGTGCGAAGGGCCGTCCACTTCATCACCCGTCATTGCCACGTTAAGGCACACCGCAAGTGGCATCGAAATCATCAAAACAACTGCTGATGGGAAATGGGGATTGCTTAATGTCGCCGAAGGCACTGGATGGGCTGCGATGCTGCATCTGACCAAAACGGTTATCTCTGATCCGAAATCACAATGCTTCGGAACAGAACCTTTTTGGAGCGCGGACTTTGGCACCGATGCTTCCTTTGAACTTGCTGGTGAAACAGCCCAAAGCTACCAAGTGGTGGCGAAAACGAACTCGACCAATAGAACCGACCGCTTTGCTATCATCGCTCAGGGTACCACGGGCCAGTTGATCGCGACATTAAGCGCAAAGGAGTGTTCTGATGGAATGTCGGATCGTTTGTTTGGCTTGTCAGCCGAATTGCTTGTCGAAGAAGCTGGTAGCTGGACGCAGTATTCCGGATGCTGCTCCCTCAAAAAGTAACCATCAATCGACGACCCTCAATGTAAGATTAATTCGCCCAGATTTCGGCAGCAACGTCGAGGACCCAAAACGAATGCGATCAACACCGTGATATGCCAGCCGCGCCGCGCCGCTCATCACAACAACATCTCCTGATTGCAGCCAGACCGAGTCAGTCTTGCCCCCACGCGTCGTACTGCCAACCCGCAACAGCCCTTCGTCACCCAACGATATGGATACAACGGGGTAGTCAAAGTTCGCCTCGTCGTTGTCTTGGTGCATCCCCATTCGGGCGTCTTGCCCATAAAAATTGACCAAACAACATTCTGGCGGTCGCGAAGCACCCGATACCTGATCCCAAATATCCAAAATCTCAGGTGGAATTGCGGGCCATGCCGTTTTGTTTGGGTGTGTCTTACGATACCCGAACCCTTTGTCGTCGGAATACCATCCATATGTACCTGCAGAGGTTATCTTTACTGTCATTGGTCTGCCATACGGCGTCATTGGCGAAAAAACTGGAGCTGCTTTTGCAATTTCTCGTACAACGTCTACCAGCGCTATTTGAGCGGCAGAGCTCAACATTCCTTTATGAATTTCAAGCCCTCGCAGCTTTAGAACCGACATATGCACCTCAATAGACAAAGATTCACGCAAATACCTCGCCCCTACCGCTTGCAGGGGGCATTTACGCTCCTTATATACTCACCGAACCGCGCTAAGCGAGATGCTTTGCGTAACATCATCATCGGGGTTTTGGTGCCATAACGGGCCAAGACTTCGCCACATCGCCTTAATCTATGAAAAGGGATTGAAAATATGGCCAAAGTTATTGGTATCGACCTCGGAACGACTAACTCCTGTATTGCTATTATGGATGGCAGCCAGCCTCGCGTTATCGAAAACGCTGAAGGTGCGCGCACAACGCCATCGATCGTAGCCTTCACTGACAACGAACGTCTTGTGGGCCAACCTGCAAAACGCCAAGCGGTGACAAACCCGGAAAACACCATCTTTGGTGTGAAGCGCTTGATCGGTCGTCGCAATGACGACGCACATCTTGCCAAAGACAAAAAGAACCTCCCGTTCAATGTAATTGACGGCGGCAACGGCGACGCATGGATCGAAGCCAAAGGCGAAAAGTACTCTCCTTCCCAAATCTCTGCCTTCATTTTGGGTAAGATGAAAGAGACAGCTGAATCGTACCTTGGTGAAGAAGTGACCCAAGCGGTTATTACTGTTCCTGCGTATTTCAACGATGCACAGCGCCAAGCCACAAAAGATGCGGGTAAAATCGCTGGTCTTGAAGTGTTGCGGATTATCAACGAACCAACAGCTGCGGCCCTTGCATACGGCTTGGACAAAAAAGAAACACAAACCATCGCGGTCTATGACCTTGGTGGCGGTACATTCGACGTAACCATCCTTGAAATCGACGATGGCCTGTTCGAAGTAAAATCCACAAACGGTGACACGTTCTTGGGCGGCGAAGACTTTGACATGCGCATCGTCAACTATCTTGCTGACCAGTTCAAGAAAGAGCACTCCGTTGATCTGACTCAAGACAAAATGGCCCTACAGCGTCTAAAAGAAGCTGCAGAAAAAGCCAAAATCGAATTGTCTTCAGCCACACAAACAGAAATCAACCAACCTTTCATCTCGATGGGCGCAACTGGTCAGCCGTTGCACATGGTTATGAAACTGACACGTGCAAAATTGGAAAGCCTTGTTGGCGATTTGATCAAAGCATCCATGAAGCCATGTGCCGCTGCGTTAAAAGACGCTGGCATCTCAGCATCCGACATCGACGAAGTCGTGTTGGTTGGTGGTATGACCCGTATGCCGCGCGTGATCGAAGAAGTAACAAAGTTCTTCGGGAAAGAGCCACACAAAGGCGTTAACCCTGATGAAGTTGTTGCCATGGGCGCGGCCATTCAAGCAGGTGTTTTGCAAGGCGACGTAAAAGACGTTGTTCTTTTGGACGTGACACCACTGTCCTTGGGCATCGAAACTTTGGGCGGCGTGTTCACACGTTTGATCGACCGCAACACAACGATCCCAACAAAGAAGTCGCAAATCTTCTCGACTGCTGAAGACAACCAGAATGCTGTAACCATTCGCTGCTTCCAAGGCGAACGTGAGATGGCCACTGACAACAAAATCTTGGGTGCCTTCAACCTTGAAAGCATCCCACCAGCGCCACGCGGGTTGCCACAAATCGAAGTGACATTTGATATCGACGCCAACGGCATCGTATCAGTTGGCGCAAAAGACAAAGGCACTGGCAAAGAACAGCAGATCACGATCCAAGCTTCTGGTGGTTTGTCAGATTCGGATATCGAGCAGATGGTACAAGACGCTGCTGACAACGCTGAGTCCGATAAAGAGCGGAAAGAGTTGATTGAAGCTCGTAACCAAGCAGAAAGCCTGATCCACTCAACTGAGCGGGCGATCGAAGAGCACAAAGACAAAGTCGATCCGACAACTGTCGAAGCGATTGAGTTGGCTATTGCTGCGCTAAATGACGAATTGGAAGCGGACAACGCTGACAAGATCAAGTCTGGCATCCAGAACGTGACCGAAGCGGCCATGAAACTGGGTGAAGCGATCTATAAGGCTGCCGCTGACGAAGGCGAAGGCATGTCCGAGCCAACGGGCGCAGATGAAGGCATGGACGACGACATCCTCGACGCTGAATTCGAAGATCTGGACGACGACAAGCGCAAATAAGCGCCATTGTGAACAACGAAAGGGCCGGTCCTATTTATGGACCGGCCTTTGATGTTCCAAAGGGGACCCTGATCTATGGCAAAACGTGATTTTTATGATGTCCTTGGTATCGCCAAAGGCTCATCTGCGGACGAGATAAAAAAAGGCTATCGCAAGAAAGCCCGTGAACTGCATCCCGACCACAATGCTGACAACCCAAAAGCTGAAGACCAATTCAAAGAAGCCAATGAAGCTTACGAAGTCTTAAAAGACGGCGACAAGAAAGCCGCATATGACCGCTATGGCCACGCTGCTTTTGAAGGCGGAATGGGCGGTGGACGTCAAGGCGGCGGTGGCGGCCAAGGCGACTTTGGCAGCGCATTCTCCGACGTGTTCGACGACTTGTTTGGTAACTTTGCAGGCGGCCAACGTGGTGGCGGCGGGCGGCGTGCGGCACGTGGTTCCGACTTGCGCTACAACCTGCGTATCTCACTTGAAGATGCTTTTAGCGGCATGCAAAAGACCATCAACGTACCTACCGCGGTATCGTGCGATGGATGCGAAGGCACAGGTGCTGAAGGTGGTGCCAAACCATCAACCTGCCCGACATGTTCCGGCATGGGTAAAGTGCGCGCGCAACAAGGCTTCTTTACGGTTGAACGTACCTGCCCAACATGTTCCGGCTTGGGCCAAATCATCAACAACCCCTGCAAATCTTGTTCAGGTGCTGGCCGTGTCGAAAAAGACCATGCGCTGTCTGTAAACATCCCAGCCGGTGTTGAAACTGGAACACGCATTCGCCTTTCTGGCGAAGGCGAGGCCGGTATGCGCGGTGGCCCAGCGGGTGATTTGTACATCTTTATCGAAGTCTCAGATCATAAGCTGTTTGAACGTGATGGCCTAAGCCTGTTCTGCCGTGTCCCTGTTTCAATGAGCACAGCAGCATTGGGCGGCAGCATCGAAGTTCCCACCATCGACGGTGGCCGTGGCCGCGTACAGATTCCTGCAGGCAGCCAATCTGGTCGCCAAATGCGTCTGCGCAGCAAAGGTATGCCAGCGCTTCGTGGTGGCGGCGCAGGCGATATGTTCATCGAATTGGCAGTGGAAACACCGGTTAATCTAACCACTCGTCAAAAAGAAATCCTAAAGGAATTCGACGAACTGTCTTCAGAGAACAACCCAGAAAGCAGCAGCTTCTTTTCTTCAGTGAAAAGCTTCTGGGATTCGATGAAAGGTTAAATGTAAGGCGGGTTTAATCCCGCCTTACCACCAAAAACCAAAGTTTCCGTGATCTGTTAACCATCCAGTAATCACGTTTTGCGAACTTTAGGACATGAACGACTCACACACATCTTTCGCGGAATCCAGCAACCTCTTTGATCTGGATGAAGCCACGCCAATTGATTGGCCCTGCAGCCGCCCCGCAGTTCTTATCGCACATGAACGAAAGGCTTTGTGGGATCGGTTTTCCGAAGGTGGGCCTGCTGCACTATCTGATCACGAAGTTTTGGAATTGATCCTGTTCCGGGCATTGCCCCGACAAGACTTGAAGCTTTTAGCCAAAGAGTTGTTGCAAACATTTGGCGACTTTAACCGCGTAGTTACTGCACCCATAGAGCGACTTTTAAATTTTTCTGGAATGACCAAAGCCACAGCCTTAGAATTAAAAATAGTCGAGGCGGCGGCAAATCGATTGGCACGTTCAAAAATCATGAATCGTCATGTTTTGTCATCTTGGCAGGCGCTTCTTGATTACTGCCACACAGCAATGTCCCACAATGAAACAGAGCAATTTAGAGTTCTATTTTTAGATCGTAAAAATGTATTTATTGCGGATGAAGAGCAAGCAAAAGGGACCCTTGACCACGTCCCAGTCTATCCGCGTGAGGTCGCCAAGAGAGCACTGGAACTCAACGCCAGTACGATCATATTGGTACACAATCACCCGTCAGGTGATCCAACGCCGTCCCAGTCCGACATTACGATGACCCAACAAATCCAGCTTGCCTGTGACGCCCTTAACCTAACCTTGCATGACCACCTTATAATCGGAAAATCACGCGAACTTAGCTTTCGCTCTGAGGGTATAATTTAGCGCACCCAGACCTCAACACGACGATTTGCTTGCTCCCCCACTCGCTATCGTCGCAAGCCATTGGCAAAGCCTCCCCAAAGGCGTCAACATCCAATTGGACCCTGTCCAAGTTAGCAGTCTCAGCCGCTTTGCTGACAGCCCAGCGCACAGCATCTGCACGTCGCAACGCGATGTCACGATTTGCACCCGCAGGACCGTCACCATCACTGAACCCAACAAACATAACCCGACGCGCGTCGTATTTTCCTATCTCAAGTGCACGGGCCAATTGCTAAACGTTAGAGCGCGATTGAGCATCTAGGCGTACCGAACCCGCCTCGAACTGAAAAGACGTCGTAAGCCGCGCCATATCGCCTAAAGTGCGGGTCATCCGCTGTAATTCTTCTAACGAAATTTCCGGACCAGCAGTTGTGATTGCGTTTGCAAATCGGTCCCCTTGATTGGCAATGCTGATCTCTTCCGCTGCTTGATCCACGAATCCTGCTCTGCGGATCACGATTTGCGCAGATGGACCACGTGTGTACGCCAAAAATTCACGTGCTACTTTTGGGAGACGTCGTGCAGGCAAATATAAAAACATTGGCGCAGTCAGCGGATAGTCTTCCGTTTTGATAGTCCGCCGGACCGCCCGCAATGCAAACCCACATTCCCCACGCAAAGTTAGGACTTGGGTATTGCCAGTTTCGGCGTAGCTGGCGACACCTATCGCGAAAGGGGACGCTGCAACAGCTTTGGCTAGATCTGCACCTCGAACATGACGCACAATGCCTGCGCCAAACGTCAACTTCGCGGGCTTCATCACTTGATCTTCAACCGCCTGCCCAAGACCCGTTTGACCACTAGGCAAATGCAAATCGATTGGGGCATTTGGTCCGCCCAATTCAGACCAGTTCAAAATATCGCCTGCAAAAATAGCGGCCAATTGCGTTGGAGAAATTGAACGCACTGGGTTGCCTGACGAAACAATTGGAACAACTGCATCCAATGCCAGAACCCGGCTACGATTTGGGCCTGTCAAATCATCCATTCCAGCATCACGCGCACGCTGTCGTTCAGACATACGTATTTCACGCAGCGCCATGACTATGTCCGCTTCGTTGGCCAGCAAATCTGCAAACCCCTCATCGGTATTTGTCATGCGAAACTGAAATTCAGCCACTAGTTTTTCGGTCGTTTCGTCATAAAGCTGATAAGTAAACCGCGTTGGTTCAACGGGTACACGTTCGGTTAGGAAACCATTGCGCAATCCAAACCCTTCAATGAGGGCCGGCATCAAAACAGCACCCATTGTTGCTGATCCAGACACAGAAATTTCAGCCACAAAATCCTGAAGGTTTGGACAAGCCGGTCCCTCACAGCGGACACCGGATCCATCAACGGTCATTTCACCGTATACAGTATCGAGACGATAAAACTCGCCATCAAAGCCCAGCAATGTCCCGTTTAACTCTACCTGACCATCAGGCGACTTAAGCGTTACATCCTGTGCATGGGCCGTACCCCATACCGAAAAAAGAAAAAGTGCGACGAAAACCGCCGCACGTTTCAAGGTCATACCAGATCCTCACCACAGCAAATTAGTTGCTAGCGACTGTCAGGTCTTCGACAAGATTATTGAACACCAGAAAGCTACCTTTTGCATCGCAATCGGGTACAGCGAGGGTTAAATCACGTGATTTTACATCACCATCGATCACTTCAAGCGATTGTGCCTCAATTTCCAGCCCACAGTTCATGGATGTGACTTCGGTTTCAACACTCAGGTCGACGATGCCAGATTGCGCTGACATCCCTTTAGGGAAGGAATAAACTTCAGCCATCAGGCTTTCGGCAACATCTGGGTTTCCAAGACGGGTTAAAAAACCACGCGCCTGATCAACCGCATCTGGATTGCGCGCAGCATCTTTCCAAACGTGACCCGCTTCTCCGTAGTTTGCACCAAATTCGCGTGCATGGATTTCGAAACCTGTTTCGCCTTTCCATTGAATGGCTGTCCGGCTGTATTGACGTAGCTCAGGCACCTTTACCTGCGTCACCGCGCCGTCGCCATTTGAGAAGGCAAAGATCACCAACGCGTTTTCATCTAATGCAGGAACAGTTGTCTTAAGGGTACCGTCCGAGGCAGTCGTTTGCGTGTACATCATGCCACGATGGTGAACCGTCACCCGCTCGTTTGGCAAACACGGTGCATTCAATGTCAGCTCAATCATCACGGCTTTTACAGCATACCCTTGCGCCAAAATTTCACAGCTCGCATTAGGAATCACCACCTCAGGAGTGGGCGTTTCCAGCGTACTGGTTGCCGCTG
>TARA_B110000879_G_scaffold33287_1_pt1 | contig 14602 bp, 16 predicted proteins | sample TARA_B110000879 | Tara Oceans TARA_B110000879 (sample SAMEA4398094) | marine metagenome | biome: Polar Biome; feature: [SRF] surface water layer (ENVO:00010504); material: water (ENVO:00002006), including particulate matter (ENVO:01000060) such as... | depth 5 m
GCATCTTCTGGAACATACAGAGCGCCTTTATTACCGCATCCGGATAAAACCGTGGCGACAAAAATAACGCCAGCAAATCGAATTGCTGAGGATCCACTGATCTGCGATAAATGGCTAAATAAGTGCGCAAGTAAATGACGATACATGGTTTATAATTCCTGCCGTTGACGGGGCGGTATGGCTCTTTAATCTATAGTCGCATCTAAGGCCTAATCTATAGCCTAACCTATGGCGTTCAGTATAGCGGCAGTGGCGGATGACACTCAAACAAATATGCGGCGTGAGCCCAATCTAAGACTAACTTGGCGGTGGATAGAGCAAATGAATGAAGCAGAGTTTAATCAGTTGGCAGACGACCTGATGTTTTCCATTGAAGAGAGCATTGACGACAGTGGCGCGGATATCGACTACGAAAACAGTGCTGGCATGCTGACCATCACTTGCGAAACCAATGGCACACAGATAATTCTCTCACGCCAAGGGGCGGTGGGTGAAATCTGGCTGGCGGCGAAATCCGGTGGTTTCCACTTTAAGTTACAAGAGGGCGTCTGGCGCAATACCGTCAGCGCAGAACCACTCATTGATATGCTCAGCCAAGCTTGCCTCGCCCAATCAGGGGAAACCGTCAGCTTCGATTTCTAGGGATTCTTGAGCTCTTTTTTATTCGGCGCCCAGTCTTTAGGCGCCAGATAAGACCGTTCTTAACGCTCCATAAGACGCGCTTTGGCACGACCAGCAGCGGCTACAACCTGAGCCGGGGCTGTGCCGCCGAGATGATCACGGGCAGCAACTGATCCCTCTAGAGTCAGTACATCAAATACATCGGCGCTGATTTCAGTGGAAAATTGCTGCAACTCCTCCAGCGACATTTCCGAGAGATCCTTATTTTCATCCAGGCCATAGGCAACCGACTTGCCGACAATCTCATGAGAATCTCTAAAGGCAATGCCCTTGCGCACCAGATAATCCGCTAGATCAGTGGCGGTTGAGAAACCACGACGTGCGGCTTCATACATCATATCTTTGCGCGACTCGATGGCCGGAATCATATCGGCGAAGGCGCGCAGACAGTCACGCACTGTATCCACAGTATCAAACAATGGTTCCTTATCTTCCTGATTGTCCTTGTTGTAGGCCAGGGGCTGGCTCTTCATCAGAGTCAGTAGAGAGATAAGGTGGCCATTAACTCTGCCGGTTTTGCCGCGCACCAGTTCAGGCACGTCGGGATTTTTCTTCTGCGGCATAATCGACGAGCCGGTGCAGAAGCGATCTGGCAGATTGATAAACTGAAATTGCGCCGAGGTCCAGAGCACTAACTCCTCAGACATCCGCGACATATGCGTCATCAAGATACTGGCAAAGGCACAGAACTCAATGGCAAAGTCGCGATCGCTGACGGAGTCGAGGGAATTCTCGGTGGGCTTATCAAAGGCCAGTGCCTGAGCGGTAAAGGCTCTGTCGATAGGGTAGGTGGTTCCAGCCAGAGCAGCAGCACCCAAGGGACTCTGGTTGAGTCGCGCTCGGCAATCTTGCAAGCGGCTGTAATCTCGCTCGAGCATTTCATTCCAGGCCAATAGATGGTGGCCAAAGGTCACTGGCTGGGCGGTTTGCAAGTGAGTAAAGCCAGGCATGATGGTGTTGGCTTCCTGCTCTGCCAGGCCGATCAAGCCCTCTTGTAAGCGGGTCAAAATCGGCGCTATATGGTCGATCTCGTCACGCAGCCACAGGCGAATATCAGTAGCCACTTGATCGTTGCGCGAGCGGCCAGTGTGCAATTTTTTGCCAACAATGCCGATTTTAGCGGTGAGAGCCGCCTCGATATTCATATGCACATCTTCTAGAACCACGGACCAGGGAAACTCACCGGCTTCGATCTGGGCTGCAATCTCTTGCAGGCCAAGCAGAATTTGATCGCGCTCGGCGGCGGTTAATACACCGGCTTCGCAGAGCATGCTGGCATGGGCAACAGAACCCTGAATATCCTGGCGATAGAGGCGCTGGTCAAAATTCACCGAGGCGGTAAAGCGGGCGACAAAATCATCCACTGGCTCATTAAAACGGCCGCCCCAAGCCTGATTGGTTTGCGTGGCTGGAGTTGGGTTGGTCTCGCTGTTTTCGTTTTTACTCATCGACTTGTTTGCTCAGTGGTTATTTCGCGACTAGGATTATAGCTAATCACAGTGATGAGCCATAACTAGAATGCGTGATTCAGGGGAAAATCAGACTCAAATAGACGATTATTTTATTCCTGACCTCTGTCGCGGACAGGGATTGTTGGGAATATTTGTTATTGCGGCCTTATCGGCGGTGTTAATGGCGCTGCTTCACAGTGGTATTAGCGACTTCGATTTTCTCTGGCTGGGCAAAATTGCGCTGTTAATCTGTTGGATTGCTTTAATCAGTGCCCTGTTTTTATGTCGTGCTCGCCCTTACATATTGCATTTTACTCTGCCTCGTGTGGCACTGATTAATTATCTCTTGGTTTTGTTGGCCGCAGCTCTCTGTGCCGTCGCCGCAGAATACTGGAATAACTATTCTCTCAGCAGGGTGTGGCGGGTCGACCCGGTTTCAATACTGAATACCGTTTTGATTGCCGCGATTCCCGCTGGCGTGATTTTAAGGCTCTATTATCTACAGCAGCGTTTGTATCAACAGCAGAGCGCCAATCTTGAGGCAAGACTACAGGCCTTGCAGGCAACCATTCGGCCACACTTTTTATTTAACAGCATGAACAGCCTCGCGACCCTGATTCGGATCGACCCCGATAAGGCGGAGAAAACTGTCGAGAATCTCTGTGATCTTTTTCGCTATGCCCTAAAAAACACCAGCTCAGTGACATTGCAAGAGGAAGTGGAGGCCTGCAAACGCTATTTGGAAATCGAAAAGTTGCGCCTCGATGAGCGTCTTGAATACAGCTGGGATATTAAAGTTGAGCTCAACAATATTCTTGTTCCAGCGTTGATTTTGCAGCCATTAATTGAAAATGCGGTATTCCATGGGGTGCAACCGGCGCGCCATGGGGGCGCTCTTTATATTGTTATTTATCGTCTATCAGAATGGCTGGTTATAGACCTGATCAACAGTCTCCCGGATAGCACTGATGATGGGAGTGCTGTTGCTGCGAACACCTCAGGCCACCAACTGGCGCTGGATAATTTGCGTAGCCGGCTCGATGCCTACTTTAATGGCAATGCGGAGTTACAGGAAACTGTATTCAAAAATCACTACCATACGAGGATTCTATTTAAACCATTGGAGGGTTAAAGATGATCAAGGTACTGATCGTAGATGATGAATCACTGGCACGGATCCGCATGCAGCGTCTGCTTGCAAAGAACTTGGATGTAGAAGTTGTCGGCGAAGCAAAAAATGGCATCGAAGCGGTGCAGATGGCACAGCAATATTTGCCCGATATCCTGTTGATGGATGTGCGCATGCCAGAGATGGACGGCCTCGAAGCGGCCCGGCAGATCGCAAAAATGAGCCCACCGCCGGCGGTTATTTTTTGCACGGCATTTGAAGACTTCGCATTGCAGGCCTTTGATGCCAAAGTCTTTGCCTACTTACTTAAGCCGATCAAAGCCGCTGAGCTGGATGCAGCGCTACTGCGCGCAGCGACCAACACTCGGGCGCAACTTAACGGTGCAGCTCGCAGCAATAGACGTCACCTCTGTAGCAGAACCCACAATGGCCTCGAATTAGTTGCAGTAGAGCAGATTCGACTGCTCCAGGCCGACCAAAAATATGTCACCGCTTACACCGCTGAGGGTGAAGCCGTGCTCTCTGATACCCTCAAAGACATTGAAGAGGAATTCTCGCAGCTGTTTATTCGCGTCCACCGCAGTGCACTGGTGGCCCGGGACGCCATTGAAGGTCTCACCTACGCCGAGGGGCATCTCGCCGTCAAGCTTCGGGATATCACTATTCAGCCAATTGTCAGTCGGCGCCTTGAGCCGAAACTACGGCAGTTAGTGCCACAGCTTTAAGGCCCCGTAGGCGCAAATAAAATCCCCCTTATTAGAACTGCCCAAGTGCCGCTAAATGGTCGATAATGCTCATCTAGTTAATAACAGTAATGGAATTTCAGTGCCCCAGACGATCCGAATTGCGACACGAAAGAGCCCTTTAGCCCTTTGGCAGGCCGAGTTTGTAAAAGCCAGATTACTCGAGAATCACCCACAGATTGATGTGCAGCTGGTGGCCATGACCACCCGCGGCGATGTGCTGCTGGATACACCACTGGCAAAAGTCGGCGGCAAAGGTCTCTTTGTCAAAGAGCTTGAAGTGGCGATGTTGGAAGACCGCGCCGATATAGCCGTGCACTCGATGAAAGATGTGCCAATGGAATTTCCTCCCGGACTGGGCCTCACCGTTATCTGTGAGCGTGAAGACCCCCTCGATGCCTTTGTCTCCAATCGCTACATAAATCTTGCCGAGCTGCCCCCAGGATCTGTGGTGGGCACCTCAAGCTTACGCCGCCAATGTCAGATTCGCGCGACCTTTCCAGAATTGCAGATCAAAGACCTGCGCGGCAATGTGAATACCCGATTAGCGAAGCTCGATTATGGCGAGTATGACGCGATTATCCTCGCCAGCGCCGGACTGATGCGACTGGGCATGGAGGCACGCATTGCCTCGCGACTCGAACCGGAACTCTGTCTGCCGGCGGGCGGTCAGGGCGCTGTGGGCATTGAATGTCGTCTCGACGATCAGGCCACCATAGAATTATTAAAACCCTTAGAGCATCCTCAGACGCGCATCCGCGTCACTGCTGAGCGGGCACTTAATCGACGTTTGGAAGGCGGTTGTCAGGTACCCATTGCCTGTTACGCAGAGCTCGATGAAGCGGGTAGTTCACTGCAACTGAGGGGCTTAGTGGGCAGCGTCGACGGCACTCGTATTCTTCAAGATCAACTTTCAGCTCCGGTAGAGCAGGCAGAACAGCTGGGTATTGAGCTGGCCGAGCGTTTACTGGCTGCCGGAGCCGGTGAAATTCTCGCTGAGGTTTACGGGGCAGACTAATGTCGCAGCGCATCCTGGTGATCAGACCCTCGCGGCAGGCGGATCAATTTATCGCCCTGCTTGAGCAGAGCGGTGCCCAGGTATCCCATACTCCAGTGATGTCCATCGAGCCCATAGTGGATGGCCAATCGATTAAAGACCTGATTCTCGAAGTGGATAATTTTCATAAGGCCATCTGTGTCAGTGGCAATGCCGCTCAGCTGACCCTTGAATGGCTGGATCGCTATTGGCCAATGATGCCTGAGGGCATAGATTTTTTTGCTGTGGGTCAACAGACCGCACAAATTCTCGCCGCCGGGGATATTGCTGCCCTGTCGCCGAGTGGGCGACAAAATAGTGAGGCACTCTTGGCGCTGCCAGAATTACAGGACCTGAGGGATCAGCGGGTGATTATTTTTCGCGGCTGTGGTGGTCGAGAAATTCTTGGTGATACCTTGATTGAGCGCGGTGCGCGAGTTGATTACTGTGAGCTCTATAAGCGGGCAATCAACCCAGAGCAGGCGCTCTTGGCTCGCCAACAGTTACCGAAAAATGATTGCTTAGTGGCCCACAGCGGCGAGTTGCTGACAGCCTTGGGTGATCAGTCTGGAAAGTCTGGTGCAGAGACGGCGGTGGTGGTGCCCAGCGAACGCGTGGCAGAGATTGCCCGGGAACTGGGTTATAACAATATTGTCAGTGCCGAGAATGCGCTGCCCGAGTCAATGTTGGCTGCGGTGGAGAAAGCGCTGTAATTTATTGCATCAGGGGTGACTGAAGGGCTACTCTTCGATTAATGAGTAAATATTTTTGGCGTTTTAATTGGCGTTTAAAAGCCGTGAAATAAAAGAGGGAAAATGGTGACTGAGAAAAAACCCGCTGCACCTGTGGCCAGCGACAAGACCGATGCTGCGAAGGCCAGTGTTTCTGTAACGGACAGCGCTAGCCAAAAAAAGCCTAGCCCAGATAAACCATCTGCAAAGAGCGGAAGCAAGAGTGCTGGCAAGCAGACTGCGGCGAATAAAGCCTCCCCAAAGCCCTTTCCCTGGTTTAAAACCATTCTTCTATTATTGCTGATTGCTGCTCTGGCGGGGTCGGCTGGGTTTGGTTGGATGCAGTGGCAGCAGCGCATGACTCTAGAGGATCAGGTTCAACGCAGCTTAGCGACACTGGAAGCGAAGCTTGAGAGGCAGCAGCAAGGGCTAGTTAAAGCTGGCCAAGCGCAGTCGACAGATATTGATCAGTTGCAAAAGCAGCTCTATTCACTGCGTCTAGTGGCCAACCGTCAGGCAGAGCAAATACTCATCCTCGGGTCAGCGACTCGTGGCGATTGGCTGTTGGCAGAGGCTGCCTATCTAGTGCGCCTGGCCAATCAGCGTCTCCAGGTGGAGCGCAGCGTCGACAACCCACTGGCGATTCTAGAAACCGTCGATGATATTTTTATTCAGCTCAATGATCCCGAGTTAATGGCGGTTCGCAATGCCTTGGCGGTGGATATTACCGCCCTGCGCATGACCGAAAAAGTTGACCGCGAGGGGATCTATCTGGAGTTGCAGGCAATCTCCTCGGCCCTTGAGACACTGTCGATTCTTGAAGCACTGTCAATCCTTGAAGCTGATGCTGATCCTGAGGTCGCTCAAGGAACCCAAGCCACCGAGCAGACTCCAAGCACTCTGGCTGAAACCGTTGAGCGCTTCACTGAAAAGTTCGGCAACCTGATTGTTCTGCAAAAGCGACAGCAACCCATTGAACCCCTGCTCAGCGGTGCGGAACAAACCATGGTGCGTCAAAATCTCTATCTGCTTCTGGAGCAGGCTCAGAGTGCATTGCTGCGTGAAGAACAGACGATCTATAACAGCAGCCTCAATAAAGCCGAGATATTATTGCGCGGCTATTTCCAGCTAAACAGCGAGTCCGAAGCGTCGATTACACGACTGCAAGCCTTAGCAGAGCGGCCAGTGAGTCAGCTGCTGCCAGATATCTCAGGTTCCCAGAATGCCATCCAAACGGCCCTCAACCTGCGCCAAAACAGCAGTGCTGATGAGGGCTCAGAACAGTGAGAAAGCTATTGTTATTGCTCGTCCTAGCCCTGCTGGTGGGTGCGCTGGCAGTCTGGGTACTACAGTTTGGCAGTGGCTATGTGCTGTTGAGTTTTGCCGAATTCACTCTTGAAATGAGTGCCTGGACCGGACTGCTGATCTATGTGGCCGCGACGGTACTGCTGTTCTGGTTGCTGTTGACCTGGCGCTGGATTATGGGCGTCGGCGGTTTTAGGTCCTGGTGGCGCAATCGCCGCAGCGCGCGCAATCACAATCAAACTGCCGAGGGTCTGTTGCTGTTTGCCGGTGACGATTGGCAGGAGGCGGCAAAGTTACTGTCGCAGTCTGCGGATAAATCCTCTATGCCAGTGGTGAATTTGTTGTTTGCAGCGCGGGCCGCGGCGGACAACGAGGAGTTCGAGCAAGCGGGCCAGATTTTACAGCGACTGAAAATCGCCTACCCAAAGAGTGGCTTTATTGCCGACAAGGCCTTGGCAGAACTGCATCTGCTGCAAGAGCAGCCCCGAGAGGCATTAACCCTTCTTCAGGCAGTCTATGATGAAAACCCCCGGGATAAAGGGCTTTTGCGACTCTTGGCCGATGCCTACTATCTCGCAGAAGACTGGGCTCCCCTGCAAAAAATACTCCGTGATCTGCGCCACTTTAAGGCTGTCAGCGAGCAGGATATGGTCAGTCTAGAGCAGGATGTCTACTGCAATTTGCTCGACAGTCTGCGGTCTGATGGCGCGGGTTCCCTTAGAGAGAAAAGGGCAGAGCTAGAGGATATTTGGTATTTAACCCCGAAAAAATTGCATAGTGACCCCCAGGTTGTCGCCAGCTATAGCGCCAGTCTCGGCGGAGTTCAGTTAGTGGAAAAACAACAGGCACTGCTGATCAAGAGTTTAAACCGACAGTGGCATCCGCTATTGGTCGTGCAATTTGGTGAGCTTGAATCAGCCAGTCCCGAGAAGCAGTTGGCGGTGGCTGAGAAATGGTTTGTTCAGCACAGCGAAGATCCCGATCTGCTGTTGGCACTGGGGCAGATCTGCCAGCGGTTGCAGTTTTGGGGTAAAGCTAAAGACTACCTAATTGCCGCAGTTAAGCTGCGCCCATCAGTACAGGGCTCTATCAATTTAGCCGCGGTGCTGGAAAAGATCGGCGACAGCAAAGCCAGTGCCGAGGCCTATAGACTGGGGCTGCTCGCCGCACTTGAGTGCCAGGAAAAGTAAGAACAGGAGCAGAAAATCTAGAGCGGCCCTAAGCTGGCGTTTGAAAGCTATGGTGTTTGAAAGCTCTTCAGCATCTCTATTTCATCTGCCCAAATTGACGGGTCTATGGTTTCCAGAACCAATGGAATCCCGTCAAAACGCTTATCCTGCATAATAAATTGGAAGACATTCAGTCCTAAATTGCCATGGCCCAGACTGTGGTGGCGATCGACGCGGCTGGCATACTCCGAGCGCGAATCATTTAGGTGCATGCCGCAGAGATAGTCAAAACCAACAATCCGCTGAAAATCATCAAAGACCTTTTCACAGCCATCGGTGCTGCGCATATCGTAGCCCGCAGCAAAGGCGTGGCAGGTGTCATAGCAGATGCCGATGCGGCTCTTATCTTCGACGCCGTCGATCATGGCCGCCAACTGTTCAAAGCTAAAGCCCAAGTTACTGCCCTGACCGGCGGTATTCTCAATTACCGCAGTGACTCCAGAGGTGACCTCTAAGGCCTGATTAATCGACTGGCAGATCTTGGCGATACACTGGTCTTCCGAGATTTTGCGCAGATGACTACCGGGATGGAAGTTGAGATATTTAAGGCCCAGCTGCTCACAGCGCTGCAGTTCATCGACAAAGGCTTCGCGGGATTTTTCCAGCCCCTCGGTCTCCGGGTGGCCAAGGTTAATCAGATAGCTGTCGTGGGGCAAAATCTGCTCTGGGGAAAAATTATACAGTTCACAGTTCTCTCTAAACTTCTCGATACTCTCTTGGCTCAGGGGCTTAGCCTGCCATTGACGCTGATTTTTGGTAAAAAAGGCGAAGGCTGTGGCACCGATTGCCTGGGCATTTAGCGGTGCATTTTCGATGCCGCCAGCGGCACTGACGTGGGCGCCAATATATTTCATAGGGATCCATTCTCGGGGGGGTGGGGATAGCTAAGCGATTTAATAGGCTGAGGATAATAAGGTAAAAACGATTAATATCCAAAGTCCTTGATTGCCATCAAAGGGCTGGCGGATGAAATCTGCTAGCCTGATCGGTCGAAAAAAGAAATGTCATTTATCATGGTTGATTTTGAATACACACCGAAGGTAGATCTAGAGTTTATGAATCGAGAGCACCGCAAAGCTTTCGATGATGCCAATGCCTTAAAAGACCTGCTCGATAACGCTTTAAAAAAGCACTTAGATAATGATGTAAAAGAACAGCGAAAGAGCGTCTTAGAGTCTGAGCTTGAAATCGGCATTGAGTCTCAGGTGACCGAGCCGGAGAACGCAGAAATTGAACAGTTATTGCAGGTATTGTTGCTCGACACTGTCACCCACTTTGAACTCGAAGAACAGTGCATGGAAGAGTATCGATTTCCCGCCAGGGTTGAGCACAACCAAGAGCATATGCGTGTACTAGCCTGGATGACGGAGCAACATAGCCTCTGGACAGCGGGCTGCAGCGTGGAAACCATCAGTAAGCTGAGTGATTATGCCGGGGACAAATTCCCCAATTGGTTGCTTAGCCATATAGTCACCATGGATACGGTTATGGCCAGCTATATCCACCGCCATGGTGGTACGTCTCTGTAGGGCTATTTTTAGATCTACTTTTAAATCCGATTTCGTTTTAGATCACGAATTAAAAAGCGCGCCGGATGCATGGCCTCGCGCAGCTCTTTATCGAGCTCTTGGTCGTCCCCGGCAATTTCTGCCGCCAACAATTCAGCTGTCAGCGGCGCATAACTCAGACCTCGAGAACCCATGCCGCAATTGACATAGAGATTGGGCAGATAGGCTCCGGGGATGGTCATAGGCGTTTTGGCATCCTTGCGCAGTATCGCGTAATCCTCAAGCATGGCCGCCCGATCCGGCACTGGACCGGCAATCGGCAGGTAATCTGAGGTGGTGCAGCGAAAGTTAGCCCGTCCAGTTAGACTTTCCTTGGGGGGATCACCCAAGACTGCTGCCAATCCCTCGTCGGTTGCGGCGATTTGCTCCAGGTTGGTCTGATGATCTATATCTCGCAATTCAGTGGTAAACAGATCTTTGTTATAAGTGGCACCACAGCCATGCAGGCCGTTTTCTGCGGGGGTGATATAGCATTCACCGCAGACCACCATTTTCATTTTACGGCTTTCCACAGTGCAGGGCAGCTGGGTGATCTGGCCGCGAATTTTGTTAAGCGGTAGATAGGCTGTCTGGCTAAACCCTTTGCAGTCAAAGGCGCTGGCAATAATCACGCTCTCGCTGTGATTTTCTCCTTCTAGCACCAGTTGCCGGCTCTTATCATAGAGCTGCCAGCGATTTTGCTGTTCAGAGTATTCGAGGCTTTGAATATCTGCCTTAATTAGCGGGATATTATTTAGCTCAAGCAATTGCTCGCAGATAAGTTGCGGTGGCAGCCAGCCCAGTTTGGGGAAATACAGGGCGGACTCAGCTTTTAAGGGTACGCCACACAATTCTTCCAACTGCTTATGGGCAATGGTCTGGACCATCTCTCTGTGATCGGCATAGCGCTGGCTAATCAGTTTGAAGTCACGGCGAGCCTTGTCATTTTCCGGCACCACTAAAACGCCGCACTGGCGGCCTAAGCCACTGTCCCAGTAAGGTTGGTAATAGTCGCTGGCAAATTGAATGGCGGCTAGATTAACGCGGGGTAAGAGGTCATCTCGAGGGGATAGTTTAGGGTAGACAATGCCCTCGGGATTGCCCGATGCCTCGGCTCCAGCGTGGCTGTGGCGGTCGATAACCGTCACCTCGAAGCCGCGCTTTTTCAGGGCGGCAGCCACTGTGCAGCCAGAGATGCCGGCCCCTATAACCGTGACCGTTTTGCGCGTGCGTGGAACCGGATTGGCAATGTTGTACCAGGGCGTTGCACTGGGTTGCTGCTTGCTCATTGGCTGAGGCCGAACTCGGTACAGATCTGTTCACACCAGCGGCTAATATAGTCATCGCTGAGTTCCAGTTGGTTCTCATCGTCCAGTGCCAGGCCGACAAAATGCGCTTTATCATCGGTGAGGGCTTTGGACTCGTCGAACTCGTAACCTTTATTGGGCCATTCGCCGACCATGATTGCACCGCGGTTTTTCACCTTGGCCCAGAGATAGCCCAGTGCATCTTGAAACCATTCCGGGTAGCCGATCTGATCGCCGAGACCGAAAACGGCCACGCGCTTGCCGGAAAAGTTGATCTGCTCCAGTTCGTCCCAGTGGCTTTCCCAGTCCTCTTGCAGCTCGCCGTAATCCCAGGTGGGAATGCCGAGTATCAGTAGGTCGTAATCTGCCATCAGGCTGAGGGGCTGGTCGGCGATATTGTGCAGGCTGACGCGGTTGCTGTACTGGCGATTAATTTCCGCGCAGATCTTCTCTCCGGCCATTTCGGTGTAGCAGGTGGAGCTGCCGTAAAAGAGGCCGATTGCTGAACTCATTAATTTTTCTCAAACTGGGACGGGTGATTTTATGCTGCGTGACAGCTGGTCATGATACCTGCTCTGCCTGCGTCACGGAATGCTCTTTGTGGTTTGCCGCTCTGAATAGCAGCTCTTGATAGCAGCTCCGGGACAGCTGTTCTGCACAGCCGCTCTAGTTTAAGTGCCGCCATCAAAGCCCAGCTGCCGCCAGGCCTCGTAGACAATGATCGATACTGTGTTAGAGAGGTTGAGGCTGCGACTCTCTTTTTGCATCGGCAGACGCAACACCTGTTCAGCGCCCAGATTGTCACGAATATCCTCAGGCAGGCCGCGGGTTTCCGGGCCAAATAACAGCGCATCTCCCTCTTCGAAACGAGCCGAGGAATAGCAGACTGTGCCTTTGGTGCTCAGGGCATAAATCTTTTTCGGCTGCTGGCTCTGCTGATAGTCCTCGAGACTGGCGTGGACTTTTAAAGATTGAAACTCCCGGTAGTCAAGACCGGCGCGGCGCAGCTTTTTATCATCCAGATCGAAGCCCAGAGGCTCAATTAGATGCAGGCGAAAGCCGGTATTGGCGCAGAGGCGAATAATATTGCCGGTGTTGGGTGGAATTTCCGGCTGGTATAAAACAATATCGAGCATGTTTTTTTAAGAGTCGACTCAGGCGTCGACAATCTCCACCATTAAATCATCCGATAAGCTTTCGAGAATGGCGGTTAGCTGGTCCTCGGCCATTGCCTCTGGCAGCTGCAGATAGCTGTGGGCATAGAACATCATGCCCGCTGACATGGGGGTGCTCTCGCAAAAGGTTTCCAGGGAGATCAGGCTGACATTGTGGCTGGCCAGCAGTGTGGAGATTTCACCGACAATGCCAGGGCGATCATTGGCGACGATTTCGATGCAGCTGATCTTGGCTTCCGGTTCATGGCTGGGGGCACTTTTTTCTACGGTAATTTTGATACCCTGAGCCGACAGTGCTGCCAGATGCTCTTCGAGTTCCGCCTGTTTCGCTGGTTCAATTTCCACCAATAAAATACCGGCAAACTTACCTGCCAGACGCGCCATGCTGCTTTCCATCCAGTTTCCGCCGTGCTGGCTGACCGTTTGGGCAATCTGTTCAACGATGCCTTCGCGGTCGTCGGCGATCACTGTTAGAACTAAATAATGTGTCATTTTTTATTCCTCTGCTTAACTGCAAATGATTATGGCACTATTATGCAGGTCAGATGAATCTGAAACGGTCTGATGAGTTAAATATGTTTCAGTTAAAGACAACCGTTGCGAGAGCAATCGAGGAAGCCAATAACGTGATAGAAATTCCCGCCGACATGCTAAGTGCAGATATCCTATATGGGGTTATTGAAGAGTTTATTCTCCGCGAGGGCACGGATTACGGTTCTCAAGAGGTGAGTTTGGACAGCAAGATCGACCAGGTTAAGCGTCAGCTGAGCAAGGGCGATGTGTTGATTACCTTTGATCCCGCCACTGAAAACTGCAATCTATTGACCCGTCATCAATTCAAAAAATATCAAGCTGAGCAAGAAGATGCTGAGCAGCAGCCGTGAATAGACAGGCCGCCAAGCAACAGTCTGCGGTGACAGTGGCAGCGGCTTTCGCTGACTGTCTCGAGCAGCTTGAGGCGGCGCCCCAGGTTCTCGTTGGATTTAGCGGCGGCCTGGACTCAGCTGTTTTGCTGCATTTGCTCTCGGAGGCACTGCCGCCGGAGCGCATCACCGCAGTGCATATTCACCATGGTCTCTCGGCTAACGCCGGTGATTGGCAGCAGCATGCTAAGCAGGTTTGTCAGGGGCTGGGTGTACGGCTTATTGCGGAATCTGTATCGATTGACGCAAGTGGCGCTGGAATTGAGTCCGCGGCGCGAGATGCTCGTTATGCGGTGTTTGAGAAATATTTAGTCGAGGGTGGGCTGCTACTGCTGGGTCATCATGCTGACGATCAGGTGGAGACGGTGCTGTTTCGGTTATTGCGCGGTTCCGGTGCCAGAGGCCTGTCGGGAATTCCCAAAACCCGGACGGTGGGATCTGGGCGCTTGATCAGACCTCTGCTTTCCTGGCCCAAGTCGAGCTTGCATGACTATGCCAAGGAACAGCAGTTGAGCTGGATTGAAGACGAGAGCAATCAGCAGGAGCAGTTTGATCGCAACTATTTGCGCCATAGTGTTATTCCGCTCTTGGCCCAGCGCTGGCCGAACTATGTCCAGGGCGTTATGCGCAGCGCCCAGCAGAGTGGTCAGGCGGATCAGCTTGCGGACTCGGTGGCGCGTGGGGATCTTGCCGGTCTCGATTCGCGCCCTGAGCGGGGTGGCTGGTCATTGGATTTAACCGAATTTGTAAACCTCGAATCTCTGCGGCAGAGAAATGTGCTGCGCTACTGGCCTGAGGTACATGGACTGCCGGCGCTGGGACAGACCTTGATCGATGAGGTTATGAGTTCGTTGCTCACTGCTCGTGAAGACAGTGAGCCAAAAGTTATGCGTGGGGATCTACAGATCTGCCGCTACCGCCAAAGGCTCTATCTGCTGAAACTCAGTGGCCGACCAAAGGCCGATTTGGATCTCTGTCTATTTTGGTCTGGGGATCAACCCCTAGTGCTGCCCGATGGCAATTTGTTAAGCGCTGAGCGAGGGCTGGGTGAAGGTTTGCGGGTGGATAATATCGACCGCCTAACCCTACGCTTTCGCCGTGGCGGTGAACGCTGCCAGCCAGTCGGTCGCGAACATTCCAACAGCCTCAAAAAATTGCTTCAAGAATATGGCTTAGAGCCATGGTGGAGAGAGCCTGTGCCGCTGTTTTATATCGATGAGCAGCTGGTTGCGGTGGGCGATTTGTGGGTCTGTCAGGACTGGCAGGCAGAGCCTAAAAAAGAAGGCTTAAAAATCATCTGGCAGACAAACTCTCTGTAGAAACCTCTATACCTTTCTGTTAATCT
>TARA_B110000879_G_scaffold52496_1_pt1 | contig 14587 bp, 18 predicted proteins | sample TARA_B110000879 | Tara Oceans TARA_B110000879 (sample SAMEA4398094) | marine metagenome | biome: Polar Biome; feature: [SRF] surface water layer (ENVO:00010504); material: water (ENVO:00002006), including particulate matter (ENVO:01000060) such as... | depth 5 m
TATAATTACTATTATATTTGTTAGTGATAATATATTAAATCTTCAAATAATATATAACCCATAATAATGAATAAGATTCAAAGTATATTGTTATTATTAATTATTTGTATATTCATATATGTAATATATCGTTTTCTATGGAAGCGTAAAATGATGGCAAGAATTATTAATAAATTACAATGTAAATCACTAAAATGTAGGTCCAGATGTAAAAATAATGAATGTCAATGTAACACAGTCGAAGGATTCGAGTTGTTTGGAACAGCAGAAGGAGAATACCATAGTTTAATAGAATCTGAAGGAACTGGTATTGTTTCATTACCCAATGATGAATCGTATATTTCAAACGACTCACTTGAGAAACCTACATTAAAAGATTATGTTATAAAGTCATCTTACAATAGTGCTGTAACTGGTAAAAATGTAAATATAGACATGGTTAAATACCTATTAACTCGAGGAGTGAGATTATTAGACTTTGAAGTACTATTAATTGACGATAAACCAATGATTACGTATACAAACGATACTTCATTAGAAACGATTGAAACTGAGAATACACTACTACTTGATAATGTATTTAGTATGTTATCTACTTCCGCTTTCGTTCAACCTACACCTAACTTAAATGACCCACTATTTATTCATTTAAGAATCAAATCAAAAGGAGATGATACGAAATTATATAGATTAATATCAAAATCGATTGATACAACTATTAAGTCCAGATTATACCAAAGTGAAGTTACTAAACAAACCAAAATGGCAGATATACAGGGTAAAATAGTATTAATTATTGATAAAACACTTGACCGTAATTATGAAACTAAATCTACATGTGAGCCCAATGAAAGACGATGTTATAATCTACCCACATTTGTTAATTTAGAAAGTGGGTCAGATGATTTATATCTTCACAGATACACCGAATTGTTAAATCTAAGTTACGACCACATACGAGTAGAAGACAAATGTGGATTATGTACGAGCACACGAAGCATGAGATTGGTTATGCCTGATACTATTAATAATAACGCAAAAAACCCAGAAATAAATAGCTTTATATTGAACTACGGAGCACAATTCGTATTATATAAGTTTTATTCTAAAGACGATGAGTTAGAGCAATACGAACAGATGTTTAATGATAACAAAGGGGGTATACTTCCTTTAGCATATACTATCGATTATTTGAAAAAAAATCAGGTGCAGTAAAAAAAAGTATAATTATTGTATATACAAATGGGTAAATACAATAAAAATAGTTCACAAAAGTCAAAGAAAACTTTTTATCCGGATGAATGTACTAATAAAATGACATTTCAAGAGTGCGAAATGGCTGTATTACGAAGTGCTATAAAAGAAAATAAAAAAACATCTGGTAAAAGAATTGTTAGCGACGAAGACGTACAACGAATGATAAAAATAGTAGAAGAGTTTATTATGAAAAAGAAGTTAGTATGCTATGGTGGTACTGCTATTAACAATATATTACCAGAAAATGCGCGTTTCTATGACAAAGAAGCCGAAATACCTGATTATGATTTCTTTTCATCAACCGCAATGAACGACGCAAAAGAATTGGCTGATATATATTATAATAATGGATACACCAATGTAGAAGCAAAAGCAGGTGTACATTACGGAACATACAAAGTATTTGTAAATTTCATTCCCATTGCTGACATCACACAATTACCCAAACAATTATTTAATTCAATTAAAAGCGATTCTATAAAAAGATCTGGTATTCATTATACACCTCCAAATTATTTGAGAATGTCTATGTACTTAGAATTATCAAGGCCTGATGGAGATGTATCCAGATGGGAGAAAGTATTAGAACGATTAAATTTACTAAACAAATATTACCCATTAAAAACTTCAAATTGTAGTGAGATAGATTTTCAGAGAAAAATGGAAATAGGTATGTCCGAACAAGAGAAAGTCTATTTCATCACACGAGATACATTAATGGATGAGGGAGTTGTATTTTTCGGTGGATACGCAAGTGGATTGTATTCAAAACAAGTAAATAATGCTGATAAACGTGAATTACAGAAAATACCTGATTTTGATGTACTATCTGAAGACTTAGAAAAAACAGCATTAATATTAAAAGAACAATTAGAAGAGAATGGTATCAAAAATATTAAAATTACACGAAATAATGCTATTGGTGAAGTAATACCTGAGAACATAGAAGTATCTGTGGGAAAAGATGACATTGTAGCAGTAATACATAAACCTATCGCTTGTCATAGTTATAATGAAATAAATATGAATGATAGATTAGTAAAAATAGCTACAATTGATACTATTATGAGTTTGTATTTGAGCTTTGTTTATGGTGACAAAAAATTACATGATATCAGATTATTGTGTATGGCTGAGTATTTATTCAACATTCAAGAAAAAAATAAACTAAAACAGAAAGGTATTTTAAAGCGTTTCACAAACCAATGTTATGGTAAGCAAACTACCATTGAAGATATCCGGTCTGAAAAAACCCAAAAATTTAAAGAGTTAAAGAATAAACAATCATCTCCTGAATATCAAGAATGGTTTTTAAAATATACCCCTAATGATAAGAAAACGAAACTATCTAATGAAAAGAAACAAATAAAGAAACCTGTAACTAAGACAATCAAAAAGAAAACCAAAACTGGTTCTAAGAATAAATTATTGAAGGTATTGGGATTATAGACTGATTAAGAAATTAGTAAATTTGGTTATGGTGTAATATATACTACCAAAAATCCAACTTTTAAACACTAATCCGTAAAAATTAAAATTACCATCATCATTATAAATGGATAAGAACGAGAACCGTTTGAATATATATGCATTTATAATGGGAAGTTGAAATAAGAAGAATAAAATACTTACAAAAATAGGTACTTGTAAATCGCTCAAAATATCATCTATTTGTTGATTGCGGTCATTCTCTTTTTCATGTTTCTGAATATTTTTATCTGTAAAATCTTCATACTCTCTAACATAGTCATTCGACACATTTTCTTTTGGTATATAATTTGGTTGGACTCTTTCATCTTGAGCGTATTGAGTGGTATCTTGTTGTATATGGCGTGATGGTAGTCGTTGTTGTTGCGAAGGCATTATCATTTGACGCTGTTCCTCTGATAAATATTGCGGAACTTGTTGCGTAGTATTAGTAATCAGTTCTTGTTGAGGGCTTATTGGTTGTTCGGGATGTGACATAATAGGGTTCTGGTCTGAAACACCATATGGATTTGGATGGACGTTAATCGGAGTATAATTATTAGGCAATTCAGTTGTTTTAGTAGAGGGTTGTTGATTCATGTATTGTTGTTGTTGTTGTTGCATATGTTGTGAATTTGGGTCAGGTAAATCTGATATTCTGGTGGTTGTATTCTCCATTACTATACAATATGATATAAGTAAGATTGTATAGTTGTACGAATGATACTAAATAATCTGGATTAATTGACTATTTGTGGTGTATCAGATACATTAATAATACGTTTTGTATTATCACATTTGGATGAAGTTGTAGTATATTTATAGCATTTATTATCATGTTTAAAAATCTTATCTTCGATTTCACTAATAATTGGTCCATTAAATTTTAGACAATTTTTATCCGTACATGCTTTTCTAAATAAAGTTGCGAGTCCTAAACCAAGTAATATTGATATAAGTGTTTGCCCGAGTTCAGTATGGAGTAAACGCTGTAAATTCATAATATACAATACATCCATATAAATAATTTTTCAATATCTTATACTCAATTGTCCTTCCTGATATTTTACATACAATACATAATTATGTAAAATAAATGGTTAGCTTTGAACTGGTATCTTGGTTATTTCAGCCTCATTTTTGGGACAAGCGACTTCATTTTGTTTGAATTTGAAGCATGTGTCAGTCTTGTCCTTGTATTGAAGTACGTCTATGTTCTCAGGGGTAGGGTACACATAAATCTTACGTGTATCGGGCATAGTTATGTATACGGCAAATAATCCGAATGCTAAACTAATTATAAAAACGTTTAATTTGATATACTGAAAAAGTCCCATTAAATTAAACTATACGCAGATAAAAATATAAGCCTAAAATTTATTTCTTTCCCTTCTTCTTCTTCTTCTTTGGTTTATTTGTGTTGTTTTGTTTTGTTGTATCTTCTGCTTCTAATTCTTTGAGTAAATCAGGATGAATAAATGATCTTTCTTGTGAAGTTTCACCATCAAACTTGAATACCATATTATTACCGTCTTTTTGTTCTAAAGAATACTTCGCAATTAGTTTGTCTTGTGCGTCGATTCGTTGTTGTAACAAAATAGCCTCTTGTTTTGCCTTTTCCAACATGTTTTCTTTCTTAATATCCTGACGTTTTAACATACCTTCTTTTAATTTTGAAGATTTTACCATACGGTCAATCGCATTTGTATCCATTCTCATATTTTTACCCATACCTCCCATACCTCCCATACCTCCCATGCTTTTTGCCATTTTAGCAAACATCTCAGACATTTCAGCACCTCCAGCGGATTCTTTCATTTTTCCAAGAAGGTCACCTGCTTCTTTCATAATTTCTTCTCGTGAAATTTCACCGCTTTTCATTTTTGCGTCTAATTTACCAGTTACAGATTTCATTAAACCCATTATTTTGGTAGGATTCTTCATAAGCTTTTTCATAACATCTTGAGGGCTTGCGTTCTCCGCATTATCTCCAAGTAAATCAGTAAAATCACCAGAAATTTCTTCTGCCATTTCTTTGGCGAGTGAACCAATCTTACCATTAAATAATGTATGTAAATGTTCTTGCATATTTTCCATATTAGGCATACCATTCATATTAAATGGCATTGATTGTTCTTGTTCCGATGAACCTTCACTTTCAGAACTTTCGTTTTTACCCATGTCTTTGAAAAAATCAGTAAGACCTTCCATAGTCTCACCTAATTTTTCCTGTAAGTCTTTTTCATCTATCCCCTCAAACATATTCATAGAATCGCCGAATGTACTCTTATCTTTAACACTACCAACTACTGTAAATAAAACCAATTGTAAGTATTTCCAGATTGTCTTACGGATATTTTCAGTTACTCCTTCAGAATTATAAAGGATTTTAAAATCTATGTTAGGTAAGAAATGTACATTTACGTCTTGTTTATCTGAAAAAATATCAGCATTTTGGTATAGGATATCAAAAAAACGTTCAGGATATACTTTCACGCAATATTTGTATATTTCATCACGGGACGAATCATCGATTGTACCAGTTAGATTATTCCATCTATCACTGTATTCAGGAAACGTTGTTGTTAAATCATTTGTAAAATCGTTAATTACTGTAACAAAATTGGTAGGAACTTCAGTTGAATCCATGCTATATATTTATAATATGACTATAATCTGTTTAACTACTTTTTATGTAAATTACTTATGTTTAGGTGTATCATTTTTCTATTTATTGATGTTTTTTATTATAGTTGTCTATAATATCAATTATTGAATTACTTGTATTTATACAGTCGGGCGAACATTCATCAAATGAAGGACTATGCCTACGAAGTATTGGGCGTGAAATATTATCTAAAATATTATCGGATGTACCAGTTTGTGTATTAGACCATTCTGGTTTGGTTACAGTCCTTTTCATAATCGGTTTTGAAAGTTCAAGCTCGTTGTCAGATATAATATTATCGGATATATCAGTTTTGACATTCAACCATTCTGGTTTGGTTACAGTCCTTTTCATTACCGGTTTTGAAAGGATAATTGATTCATCATATATAGAATCAATATCTGCTGGTAACTTTGTTTCGGTTGATTTATCGGTCATTATTGGAATAGTTATATTAGTTCATATAAAATTGTTTTTAATCAATTTTTTAATATATTATTGTAAAATTGAAAAACTAAATGTTATTGTAATTAGTAGTAACAATAACAACAATAACAACAATGACAACAATGACAACAATTGATATTTATATTCCTCGTATTCTTGGTTCTGTTACAAAACCAGAAATATTATCTGTATTTCAACATATGGATATAGGCGATGTGACTACTATAGACATGAAACATAGAGTGAATGAAAAGAAAAATGAGTATTACTATGCTTTCATTACTATTCAGTTATATTCAACTGATAGAGCTACTAATTTTAAAAAAAACGTTTGTGAATATGGAATGATAAGGTTATTATATGATGAAGAAGCAGCACAATACTGGGAAATTAAACATCATATTGATAGAAATAAACGTGCTAATCTACCCACACTAAAAAATGTTCCATTCTTTAGATATAGTACACTTTCAAATACACATAATAAGGAAAATATTTCACAAAAGGAAGAAACTTATAAACCATATAACATGTGGGATACTTCATTTGATATATTAAGTAAACCTATAGGTGATTTGTGGTGTTAATCTGAGTCGCGTATGTATTATACATCCGATTGAACTTTTTATGTGACGAAAGTATATAACATGGCAAATAATTTATCTCATAATCTTGAAAAGTTAAAATCTACTTTTCATAATATATTATTATTACGAAATGACGTAACCAAAGTAAAAAAACAAGTAAATGATAAAATAATGGAACTAAAAACAATATATGGCGAGCTTTCCAAGACCACCACAAAAAAGGCTTTACTATTCAGTTTAGACTCTTTTTTTTTCCAATACAAACTATTTTCCGTTGAATTAGAAAATATTGACAGATTTCGTGTATTATTGAATAACAGAATGTACTGTGATTATTACAAATTACATACTCTTATCATTAATTATATAAAAGACAATAGTGATGACTTAAACGCATCTAACCTGGAATTTTATACATTCCCACCATATAAAGATTTAGACCCGTTCCAAGAATATAATTTAGATGATATCAAACATATTCATGAAGATATTATGAATTATATAAACTTCTTATATGAATGTTACGAGATAAATCAAACGAAAATAACTAACTATAACAGTAAGACGCGTATCGGGTTCTCTATATCAAATTTACTTAATACATTAGAACATGAAAATGTTGTATTAAAGCAACAAATGACTTTATATATAAATTATTTATCCTTTTTTCATATATCTCAAACCAAACATTTGAAAAATGTATTACAACGTCTTAAAGATTTTGATAATGAAATAGAGGATAATGTCAATGGAAATCATGCGTATTCAGTGGATGATGTTGAAGAGGCGGATTCTACTCGTAAATTTGAATATAATGAATATGACGATGAAAATCTTATTCGTACGGACATAGAGCCTATTAACGATAAGTCATCGATATTAATAGAATCAATTTCTGATATTAAATTGCACGATAAAAATGAAAATGACAATATCTTATTACTTCCTGATAGTAGTGACAATATATCACCTACTCCAGCACCTACTCCCACATCTGTATCTACACTTTCAGATACAGAAAGTACATGATAATTTTTGTAAATACTACATTCGAAATAGAATGTTGTGTAAATATATAGCTTAATTTAGATGGATACAGACGAATCTATAAAACAAGTAAGTAATAAAGATTTAGATAGCAATGATGAAAAACATAGTATTCGAGGTCGGGGCAACCCATTGGACGATAAAGTAGTATGGTCTCCAGACAACGAAGAAATATTAATTGAATGGTGCGATGTAGCACAATGTTACAAATGGTTAAATTTTAGAAGCCATACTAAACTCGCAAGTCAACAAGCGTGGTTTACTATACCAGCTATTATTTTATCTACAATTACTGGAACCGCATCTTTCGCACAAGAAACATTTCCGCCAAATATTAAACAATACGCACCCGCTATAATAGGTAGTATCAATATTTTAGTTGGGATTTTAACAACAATTCAACAATACTTAAAAGTATCGGAAAAAAATGAAGCCCATCGCGTATCGGCTATTGCATGGGATAAATTTGCAAGAAATGTACGAATTGAATTAGCAAAAAAACCCGAAGAACGTGACAAAGCAGGGCATTTTATAAAAGCTTGTCGTCTTGAGTTTGATAGATTGATGGAAACCAGTCCATCAATTGAAAATAGTACCGTCAAAGAATTTAAATATAAATTCAAAAATAAACCGGGATTTGATAAAGTAAAGAAACCCGATATATGTGATACTATTACCAGTGCGGAAGAAACCAGAAATCAATGGTATAAACAGATTGATAACGAGCCAATTATTGATACTTCTGCTGAAGAAGCAGTCAAAGAAAGAGACAACTTCATATTGGAGCAACAGCGTATATTAGCTGAAAGAAATGAAGAATTAATACGTCATGATGATATTAAGAGAGAACAAGAAAACCTTAAATTACAAGAAATTCAAGACACCGCAAGAAAACTACGTGAAGAGGAAGACGAATATAACCTTCATGTCGAAAAAATTATCCAATATATTCATGGATATGAAGAAGTCTATAACAGAAAACCATTAAAGGAAGATATTGTAAATAACTTTCAACCTACAATTGATGCTACTGTTCTTGATAAATTTCTATCTGGATATATGAAGTAATATCTAATATAACTATCAATTACTATATTAGATATGGGAGAACATACTGGAATCTTTTACGGCCCAACATTCCACATTATTGTAAGCGAACCGGACACAAGATTTATCTTTTATATGTTCTACTTCAGACCTTGTAAAATTCGTATGCAGGATATAATTCGCATTACTTGTAAATAAACCGTATCTTTTATAATTATTACTGTTTAAAATATAAGTTGTAGAGAACATTGTAATATTACCAAATACATCATGAGATACCTTATTAGATACTAACGAAGTACTCAGTCTTTCGGTTGTTTCAATATTCGTATACTTTTCATCTTCATATTGGCATATATATACACATATTGGTGATTCTATTATGTCATTGTTCTCATCATATATATTTTGTATGTCTGAATTATTAGTAAACATCTGAGTAATAATCTTACATATTGGTGTATTATTTGATGATTTTTTATGTAGTATTTCATCTATGATTACCCACGAATATTGGTTCTCATCCGGGAAGTCCATGTGAATTATGGAAGTGTCTATAAATATGTATATTTTATCCTCCACATTGATGTGTCCTTTATATAAATCTTCTGAATTTTCATAGGTAATATCGAAATTATTTTTTAAATATTGAGAACATTGTTCTGGAATAGAAGTTTCGTCGTAGTATTCATCCTCATTTGACGACATATCAAACAACTCATCTTCATCTTCATCTTCATCAATAAAAGGCGTTATGTCATCCGTATCACTGTCAGAACTACTATCATTGTCAATGTTCTCTATGATTCCTTTTTCATTTGGAAATTTCATTATGTTATTATCATTATTCATTAAAAATTTTACGTATGGTTTATCACTATCATCTACTATATTATATAAAACGTAATTGAATTCGGTATCATCCTTTACATTTATTACTTTGTTTAATGTGTCATTACTCAAATATTTATAAATGATATTATCGTTACCCGTTTCAACTACTTTCTTTTCAGGTTCATTTATAGTACCGTACATAGATGGTGGATTTACATCATATATAGTCGTTCCTGATTGTATCTTTCTCATGAATTTGTCATTTATTATGTCTTCTATTTCTGGTTTTATTGATATCATCGTATACAATATAATTTGATATTATCTTGCAAAAATAAACTTGTAAAACTACATAAAGATATTATACGTTTATTCATTATAACACACGTTACTATAGATACTACTATTTTCTAAATGTCCGATTACGACAATAACTCAGTTCGCTCACTCAATGACAATGACCGTGGATACATGGCACAACTCGACGACGATAACTTCTCGGTAGTTACCGACGATCTTTCAAACAAATCCGTCGAAAAAAAGGTATTTAAGATGGGACGCAATGGATGGAAGTATGATGACATTAAGATGCTCGATTCAGGATATCATCGTATTGTAAGGTCCCATGACGGGATTAAAACTAAAACCGAAGTCTATTCTACATCATTTATTCCGGGAACGTGGATCCGTGATGCTATTACCGGACATAAACATCAGAATTTTCGAGTTGGGTCTTGGCATGAAGACCTTTTTTTTAAGGTTAAAGATACAAGTGGTTATGTAGGTAATGGAACATATAATTTATATTATGACAGTCCAGAACAATATGAAAGACAATTGAAGACGAATACTTCGGTAGATGTGAAAAAGAAATGGACTGATAAATTTGTACTGGCACAAGCGAGATTGGAATCAGAACAATAATTTAGGAAGAGTCATAATAAAAATATAGCAAGTATATAACTAACTACTAAAAATGAATAAAAATATAATATCTTGGACTCATTACATATATGCTACAATTACCGCATCTGTATTAGCATATGTAACCGTAATGGATTCATCTACAGAATCAGATGATTCAGCTACAAGTATGCTTCCTAATATAGATAATTATACAGAAGAAGAAGAAGAAGAAGAATCACTCCCAGAAGAAGAGGAAGAGGAAGAGGCAGAAGAATCACTCCCAGAAGAAGAAGTGGAGGAGGAAGAATCATTACCAATAGCAGAACCTGTAGAACCCGAACAGAAACCTTTATTTGGTTCTTCAAGAAGAAAATTGAAGAAGAACAAAACAAAAACAAGTAAGAAAATTAGCAAAAATACGAAGACTCATCGTCGCCATTAAAAATATAGTCATTTGAAAAATGCCTATATTTAAAGATATATATTTATCAGAACATCAAGAATGCAGGAAAATAATTAATAATATAATTAGTACGTGTGATATACATGACATATACGTATCAATTGGTGGTAAAATCAACAATAACGATTGTTTTATGAACCATAACAATAATGGGGTTTTTCAAATGATACCATCCTATTTGAGTTTGAATAGTACATCACAACTAATCATAGTATTTGATACATTTACTCAGCCTGATTACGAATTGTGCTATGAACATATGACTCCATATATTACGCCAAATACCCATATAGTTTTATGCAATCAACTATGTGATTGTGGATTTATTCGTAAGTTTATTCCATATATCATAGACATAGCAAAAACAATTGGATGTGTTCCATCAAATATGATAATATGTAATTATGTCAAATTCAAATACCAAGTAAATCCATCCGAACAAAGATATTTAAATGAAATACCTAATAACATATACGCAATACTGATAAAACCTGAATATAAAGACTACATTGAAAGTTTTTACGAATGGTTCGGATACAACCGATATTTATACAATTTTATATACAAATACAAGTATTATCAATTATATCGAGGAGCATACAGCTCACTTAACCTTCTCTATGATACAATAAAAACAATAGAATATGATGATAACTACCAATTATGTATTTCAAACCCACAAACTATACACTTTTGGAATTATGTATATACTATTACAACTCCTAACACTAAATTAACATCAATATATGAAGCCTTCGTGAACGCTAATAAAATTAAAGTAACTCCTCACATCGTGTAAAAAACTCTTGTAGTTCCTCTTTATTAGAATTATTGTGAATTTCATCGGGAATATAACTATCATTTTCTTTTTGATAACATAAAATAGCGGGAATTCCTGCGAACATTTTTTTTGTTTTCAAGAAAGCAAACACATCAAAATTAACATCAATATCAATAACGGCACATTGGACGTTATCCGGCATTGTATTGAATTTTTCTAATACTTCTTTTTCTATTTTTTTACAAGGGGCACACCATTCAGCACCAAATTTAACAATAAATAATCCAGGGTTTGATTTAATGAGGTCCATATAATCATTTCGAGATTTGATTTCAGTAATAAGTGGGAGTGTCATAGTTACTATATGAATATTACAGACATTATTTCTATATATTTTTCGTAAAAATCATTGAAAGAATATTATTAGATATAGTATAGTAATTCAATGTCAATAAACGAACATAATCTAAATATTCACATGTATTCTCTTGAAGATTTACTTGGATTGTTTGATTTAACATATAATATTTCACAAGCCGACCTTAAACGGGCTAAGAAAGTAGTATTAATGACGCATCCAGACAAATCCAAATTGGATTCTAAATATTTTCTATTTTATAAAAAAGCGTTTGACGTTGTAGTTCGTTTTTACGATAACCAAAATAAACAAAATCAGAAAATCACTCCAAATAATACCGCATATACACCACACACAAATAACGAAGATGATGATAGAACTGTTAAAAAAGTTTCATCGGTTATTAATGAAATGTCAAAAAGAGAATTTCAAGACAAATTCAATGACCTGTTTGAAAAGAACATGTCCACCAAGGTTGATGAAAGCAAGAATGAGTGGTTTAAAAATAACGACCCCTCATATACAACGAACGAAACTGTAAATTCAAGTAATATGGGAAAAATATTCAATTCTATTAAAGACCAACAAACCGGTTTAGTAAAATATCGTGGGGTTGAGAACATTATATCGAACCAATCATCTACTTCGAATTTCTATGAAGACGAGGATGATGGAGTTTATGTTACAAGTGACCCTTTTAGTAAATTAAAATTTGATGATTTACGAAAAGTTCATAAAGACGAAACTGTGTTTTCAGTAAGTGAACGTGATTATCAAAATGTCAAGAAATATTCATCAGTAGACCATTTTATGCGAGAACGAGGACAACAATCTACATCACCTCTATCTAAACCCGAAGCGGAACGCATGTTAGCACAAACCGACCAATTGTACCGTGAAAAAATGATGAAAAAAGAATATTCTTCTAATTTAAAAAATATGGAATATGAAGAAAAAAACAAATCCGTATTATCCAATTTTTTAAGAATCAAATATTAAGGATTAGACGGAATCAGATGTTGTGGCATACACCATTCTTTTTTCATATCTAATAATAAGTTCTCGGTATTACGTGTGGTATTCTCAATATCACTATAACTTGTATATTGTGTTACTGTTGGTGGAGTAATCATATACCAAAAATATTGATACTGTAGTCTTTGCCAATACATGTCTACCGCGTTTTTCTTAATCGATTCTTTTGATGAATCCTTGGTTAACTTGTCTACACTTTCCTTGAAATTCTCAAGTAATATGTCATACATGTGCTTCTTTACTATGTAACCAGTTGTTGTACGACAATAAAATACACGAGAACAATATTCCTCTACTATTTGATATGGACGTGCGTTATTTCCTCCGATGATTAACACATCCCAATTTATTTTTGTGTTTGTATGGAATTTTTCAAGGTTCTGTTTTAATAAATCGGGGTTTTTGAAATGAATATCATCTTCACAAATAAACACATAATCATAGTCTCTTTTTTTTGCTATTTCTAAACATTTTATATGACTCATAGTGCAACCAATCGCACCTATATCTTTTTTTATTGCGTCTACACGTTCAGCATTTATATTCATTTTTTTAAATTCTTCGGTCGCATGTTCTAATCGGTCTTGACGATGGTCTAAATTAATAAAAAGAGTATTTTCAAATAAATTCATCTATTTTTATTACTATCATTTTCACTCTATATTATTTCTATTTCATATGATATCTAAATATCATATGTCAACAATTCATTTATTTCTTGTTCTTGCGAGACTTGTTTTTGCGAGTCTTATTCTTGCTTTCCTCCTTCTTGAATGAACCAAATTCACCCTTCTTGGTGAAGTAACCTGCCTTCTTAAGACGGTTATTCTTCTTGGCAGTCTTGTGCTTTTTGACAGACACAATACGTCCGTTCTTATTCTTCATTAAATCCTTCTTTTCTAAACCACCGGTTGTCTTATCGACAGTTCCGTGAAATACTTGAGCTCTTGAACCAACAGTCATTCTATATTCAATACATAGATTTTATTTACGAATCACTGTCAGTATTTACATCTTCTACTAAAACTGTTTCCTCTTTCTTAATTTCTTCTAAATTCGCATATTTAGATATGTGATGTTGTGGCTTATCTTCTTCTTTTTCAAGATTCTTATTCGGGGTTGTTTCTTGTAAATGTTTTTCTACTTCTACTAAACGCGCATTTGTTTTATCTAATTGATTGGTTAGTTCTATTATATGTAAACGCATTGAATACATTTCTGACTTTTGAACTTCAAATAATTCAACCCAATTTTCGTTTGATGTTTCTGTGTTCCATGACACAGATTTCTTTTCTTTGGATTCTTGTAACTCTATTGCGTCTAAAGTTATATTATTGCTATTAGTAGAATCTATACTTAACTTATTTGTTTGTTGGACCGGTTTCATCAATTCTTCTCGTTCTCTTCTTTCGCGTTCTAATAATTCGTTAATATCTTTGTTTTCGTCCTTGGATGTTTCACGAAAATCTATTTCTTGAGGGGTTTTGCGTTGTAACATAGTATCATATTCCTGTTGACGCATATTAAACTGTTTGTTAAATATATCTTCTTTACTTTCATTTACCATCTCAGGTGTATTAATCGTATTCGAATAAGACATTGTATTCATTGTTTCTTGTGTAGGTGGGTATTGTGGGGTGATTGGTTGGTTTTCTTGAGGAGCTTGAGATGTATATTGACTTGAATTATG
>TARA_B110000879_G_C11183833_1_pt1 | contig 14586 bp, 13 predicted proteins | sample TARA_B110000879 | Tara Oceans TARA_B110000879 (sample SAMEA4398094) | marine metagenome | biome: Polar Biome; feature: [SRF] surface water layer (ENVO:00010504); material: water (ENVO:00002006), including particulate matter (ENVO:01000060) such as... | depth 5 m
AGAGAACCCCGGATGACCGCCAGGATGGACTCCCCATCCGCCTCAGCCTGCGCGAGAGATTTCAAGACAACAACTCCAGCCCCCTCGCCCCGCACATAGCCATTGGCCGAAGCATCGAAAGTCTTGCACCGACCATCAGGTGAGAGCATGCCCGCCCGGCTAAACGCGATAAAGCGCTTCTCCGTCCAGCAAAGATTCACCCCGCCGGCCAGCGCCAGTTCACACTCGCCATTGCGAATCGCCTGGCAGGCTTGATGCACACTGGTCAAAGAAGCAGAACAGGCCGTATCGACAGTCACACTAGGACCTCGAAAATCGAAATGATAAGACAAACGATTCGCCAAAATGGACAAAAAGTTACCTGTTGCAGCATGGCTTTCAATTGATTCGAGGTGCTGATCAATCAGTTCACTATAATCGAAGTTACAAGCTCCCACGAAAACCCCGACCAAACGGCCCTTGAGACTAGCCGGGGCAATGGCCGCATTTTCAAGAGCCAGCCAACTCAACTCTAACAGCAAACGTTGCTGCGGATCCATCAGCTCAGCCTCCTTGCGGTTGATCCCGAAAAAGGCGGCGTCAAAGAGATCAAAATCCGGCACGAAGCCACCCCATTTACTCGCAGTGCGGTTCCCCTTTTCACGTGGATCACCGTAAAACTGTTTCCAATCCCAGCGTTCCGATGGGATCTCGGTAATCGAGTCAACACCCTGCTTCAGGTTGCTCCAGAATTGTTCTAAATTGGGAGCTCCCGGAAAACGAGCTGAAGCCCCAACGACTGCAATCGGTGTTTGTGAAGACACAGATCCTGCCACGCTCTCCCTCGAAGACTTCATCACCTTAGACTTGGGTTTCGAGGGTTGAGTGACGGCGTCCCGCAATTCTGCGTGTCACCGATGGCTTAGGAATTTTAAATTCGGGGAACTGCCGTTGCACGAAGAAACGATCGAGCCAGAGGATAGAAATCAGAAAAACAAAGGCGTGATTTTCACGCGGGCTGACCGTTCCAGCGCTTGCCCCACGCTGTACTTTCTGGAACAGCGCTTGGCAAAACTTCGGCTCCAGACAGCCGATACGTCCGAGAGTATCTTCAGAGAATAGTTCACTTAGATACCCTGGATTCGCTTTCACGATGCTAGTCGCTTCCGGCGCGCGGTAGGGTTGTTTTGACCGTTGCAAGATTTTCGGTGGAAGGACGTCCCGGTAGGCATCTTTCAACAAGGACTTCTCATTGTCGGCATCATAGAAGCGATGATTGAGGGAAGCTGTTAGCTGAACAAACTCCTTATCGAGAAATGGACAGCGATTCTCCACACTGTGAGCAAGCGTCATACGGTCGCCTTGAGTCGAGAGCAGATAACCGGAAAGCAAAGTGCGGAATTCCAACCACTGCGCTCGCACCAAGGGTGGCCAATCGGTCATTCCGGCCGGCTGCGCAGCGATATGGTCAGCGAGGAGATTCGTCCGGCGATGCTCTGGCTGCAGAAGGCGCAGCGAGAAGACATTGTTTTGAAAACGCAAATCGTGAGAGAATAAGGGCGACGTAACCTCGCCGCCAAGACGTTCAAAGAGCGCCACCAGTGCCTCCGCATTACGACCGCCAAAATGCTTCAGGTAGGGATAGAGCTTACTAACCCGCTCAAGACGGGCCTCCCCGCTCAAATCCCCCCATTCTAGACGCAACTGCGTCTCCTTGAAAAGGTTGTAGCCCAGCAAAGCCTCATCGGCCCCTTCCCCTGTTAGAACAACTCGGATACCGGCTTCGTTGACTTTTCGCGAGAGCAGGAACAGCGGTACGAAAGCTGTGCGGAATACCGGCATCTCTCCATGCCATAGAGCTTCCGGCAGGTTTTCAGCAATATCGTTGTCGGAAATTCTCAGTGAAGTGTGCTTCGTCCCCAAAGTCTCCGCCAACTCCTGTTGATAGACACTCTCGTCGAATTCTTCGTTTTCAAAGGCTACCGAAAAAGTGCGTACCGGATGCTGACTATATTCCTTGGCCAGAGCCGTTGTCACAGCTGAGTCGAGACCGCCGCTCAGATAAGTACCGACCTCAACATCGCTGCGCAAACGCAATTTCACGCTACGGCGCAGGGAAGTATCCAAGGCCGCAACCGCATCCTCACGAGTCCCCTCGAAGGGCTCTTGATTCAACTTGAGCGAAGCATAGACATGACGAGTCACACCTCCGGCAGATACTTCCAAATATTGGCCCTCTTCAACTTGCCGGATCCCAGCAAACGGCACCTTGTCGCCAAATGGAGTCCACGCCGCAAGCACTGCCGCAAGCGCAGCCGGATCCCACGCAAATGTATAACCGGGCACAGCTAGAAAGGATTTTAACTCCGAGGCAAAGTAGAGACCACCGTCGTGCTCCATATAATACAAAGGCCTCTTGCCATATCGATCACGGCAGAGAATCAGCCGCCCATCATCCTGATCGTAGATGGCAAAGGCAAAGGCACCGTTTAATTTTTCAAACGCATCATAGCCCCATTCAGCCCATGCGAACAAAACGACCTCGCTATCGGAGGCAGTCAAAAAAACATGACCAAGGGCCTCCAGTTCAGTGCGTAATTCGACGAAGTTGTAAACTTCCCCATTATAGACAATCCAGTAGCGCTCGTCTGGAGTATTCAGGGGTTGGTCCCCTCCTATCAAATCCTGGATACGCAAACGTGCACTGCCCAAGCCCACGCGTTCATCATGGAAAATACCGAAGGCATCAGGCCCACGATGCCGTAAAAAACCAAGCATGGCTTCCGCTTGTTCACCGGAGGCGAGCACACCAACAGAGGAAAAGAGACCGACAATTCCACACATAGATTAACAAACAACGGTTGGGCGCGCCAAACGTGGCGACGGGTAGAGAGCTAGATGCTCGCTATCGCGGGCACTAAAAAACCCAAACTTCGTAAGCATATCGCCATAACCAACTTCGAGAAATTTCTGTATGCCCTGCTCAGCAAGCCATTTAACACTGTGGTGCCACTGCACGGGAGCGGCCAAATGCGCCGCCAATTGATCCTTCAGCAAGCCGGATGCCTCCGGCAATGGGAGGGCGGTCACATTATCGATCACCGTGCAGTTGGGTGATTTCAGTTCAACAGTTTCCAGGAATTCCCGGAAAGGTTCAACAGCAGGTTGCAGCATGCACGAATGCCAGGCACCCGCCACATCAAGCCGAACAACCTTCCTCACCGACAGAGTTTCCAATCGATCCTGAGCGAGGGAAATCGCCTCCTCTGAACCTGCGAGGGAATACTGCCCCAGACTGTTATAGTTACTGATTCCGATTGCGTGGTCCGCATTCTGCAAAACCTCGACGACCTCACGAATCTCAACCTCCTTAATGCCAACTACCCCTAGCATAGCACCCTTTTTAGAATGGAAACAACGGTCCATAATCTCCGCCCGATTGACCACGACTCGCAATAAACTCGAGAAATCTAATCCCCCAGCCACGTGAAGAGCAGTCCACTGCCCCACACTATAACCGGCCAGAACAGACGGAGTTTCCTCTAGGCCCTGTCGGGCAAGAACACTACACAGGATTGTTAATAAGGAACTCGTCTTGTTCGCATTTAGGGTGTTCGGCTCCAGTCGGGATAAACCAGTCGTAACATCAAAACCTAACACTTCCGAAACCTGCTCACAGGAGTCGGTAAATCCAGGTAACTTCCGAAAGGTATCCAGCATATCAACCCGATGTGCTCCCTGCCCCGGAAAGAGCCAGGAAGTTCGTTCGTCTCTGGAGAAAGCGTTCACGTCCGTAAAATACTCTACTTAATAGTGGCGGTATCTAGACCCAGTTTTTGGACACGGTCTTTGAGTTTTTCGAACTGAGGCACGTCCTCAACCTTGGTTAAGGCTTCCTCCCGCGTCATGAGTCCAGCGCGTATCTGCTCGGAAATCTCAAATGCATAAGGATGAAAACCGTGACGCTTATGATGAACCGCAATCCCCAAATCGTTCAACTGACAGTTGCTGGAATTCTTACCGGTCCCCTTCGGACGCTCCCACCCCATTGGGCGAATAGCTTCGATGATCTCGTCATCGCTGAGATGAACGGCCAACATCGGATTCACAATCAAAATGCGGGAAGCCCCATCATCCTCTTTAGACTCCTTGGTCGGGGTATTAAAATAGCGCATGGCATCGTTGCCAAAGTGATGGACATAGTTGTCGATCATCGGCTGCCGGGTGCGATGGTGATGCCTCAAATCCAAAGTCAAGGCAACTGCCCCCTCCGGCACTTGCCCACTGATGTAGCCACCAGCAATCATCGGGACACCATGCGCCGCAGCCTGCTGCAGCATATGGGCGTTGATCAAACTGATGCAAGAATTGCACATCGCACTGGCCCGCTTCATCGCAGATGGAGGATGGACGCCGTCGCCTGTCGCACTGACCGCGAACATGTTCCTCACAAAAGCAGGAGCTGGAACAAACACTGAATAATCGACTCCCAGTGCCTCAGTCACCTTACGCGCATTAACTTGCGCCCGGGGCGCGACAAAACCATTGTCGATGAGAATGGCTAGGCACTTCAGGCCAAACTCCTCGACCATCAGCTTAAGGGTATAGCACGAGTCCTTTCCTCCACTAAAGGCCACAATACAATCGTAGGAACCCGTGTGTTTATTTTTGGTGGTCCGGACGATTTCTTCCAGCTGCTCCCAAAGAGATTCGCGAAAGGTTTTTGCCGGTTCCTTCTTGGAATGAGCCACACAATACTGGCAGCGACCTTCTTCGTCGAAGCGGATATTGGGAAAAGCTTCGGAGAGAATACAGAGGCTACAGCGCTGGAGATGATTTGGAGAATTCATGCCCTTTAGGTTGATTGACGATAGTAATTTAGATGACGGAAGTCTACTTTGGTGGTCTTTTTTAGCCTCAGTGCCCAAAACCATTAACCCTTAGAAATTACAAAGTTACTGATATCATCAAGGGACACCAGAACATTACTAAGAAGCTCCTCCTCAGAAAGCTTGAAACCATATTCCACCTCGATATGCCTGATCAGTTCCACGTAGCCATAGGAATCGATCAAACCTGCCTTAAACAGATCTGTAGTAGGCGTAATCTCTTCTCCAAATTCAAAAAGGAAGGAGTCTTCCAAATACTGTTTCAGTTGATTCAAGGCAATTGTCATACTTAAGGAAAATTGTAGTTAATCTCTAATAAAACGCCATCATGTCCATCTTATTTTCAGCCCTCACCATCACTATTTTAAAAAATTTAAAGCGCCACTAGAACCATCATAATGATTTAAAATAAAATCATTTGAAATATGCATATCGTAGCAGAAATAAGCGACAAGACCACCAAAACGTAGCAGAAATAGGCGACAAGACCACCAAAAACATCGCGTCCTTAAATTAGCCAAATTTTTCCACCTCCCACCTTTATAGAGGTTTTTCCACCCCATCAAGAGCCAGCCCCTATTCGTAATCCCCCTTAAAGAAAGCCACCGAATGACGCTGCTCCGGCTTGATGAAAATCACCTTCCTGATTTTGGGCTCGGCACCAATCAGGCTCAAACGGGTAAAAAATGGGTGTTCCAACGACAGGATTAAACGCACCTCTTCCAGCGACAGCTGAGTTCCTTCGGCAGCGATTTCATAATTTACGCGCACGATTCCAAGCGGATCTACCATCACATCCTGTCCTGCCTGACGATAAGGAGCGAAAACTGTATCGCGAGCAGCATGCTCGACCCTCGCGATCATGCCCTCTCCATCTGAAATATTAAAACCCGCCTCATCCTCAACCACCTTGAGATCAAGCCTAGGATGCATGGGATAACTCCGGCGTTCACATTCCTCATTATAGCCGATCGAAGTTGACGCCACATTGAGCAGAAAAGATGCAGACAAAGCTTCAGGCCCGATGGGAAACATCTTATTATCAAGCTCAACCCTGGCCCCCGCATCGATTTCCCAACAGGCTTCCATCTGAGCCACGTCCCCTCCCTCCATAAAGTGGACGAGGTTAAACATAAGACCAGCCTTGCCGTTCTCGGAAGGCTCCAGATCCACCCCCTCCGGCAGGAGCGGCTGAATCGAATCAGTCTCCACTTCCAGAGAGAAAAAAAGTCCAAAATCGAGGAAGATCGAAGCAACGTAATTTTCAGCGTTCATATTGAGGGGATAGCTCACCCGGAAGCCAGATCACCAGCCAAAAATCACCTCACATCAAAGAGACCACCTAAAGATAGATTTTTATCATTAAAGACATCTCGACTAATAAGACCTCCCTCCTCTAGGACCACATCAAAGAATATGAAGTGTATTCACCTGCTGCCCATGGCGCCCCTTCTCGTGACGTTTCTTTCAGTGATTGCCACGGCCAAGGAGGTCCCTCCTCGGATCACAGCTCCCGTCGGAATTATTCAAGGTCAAGTTGTCAAAATCAACAATTCACTCTCTTTTGCAAATGCCTATCTGGGCATCTCATATGGGAGTGATACTGGAGGAGCGCAACGCTTTCGGCCCCCCGACACCGAAGCCTGATTTCGAGGCCCCTTTCATGGCACTGAAATACGGCCCGATTGCCCCACAAAACTACGCCAAAAAAACACTCGTTCAAAGCGAGGACTGCCTGTCGATCAACGTATGGACGCCGACTGGCACCAGCCCGAGTGCTTCGCTTCCAGTCATGGTCTGGATCCATGGTGGCAACTTCATCACCGGCAGTAATTCAGATCCCATCTACGACGGCAGCTACCTAGCAGCTCGACATGGCGTAATTGTTGCCAGCATCAATTACCGACTCGGAGCCCTCGGCTTTCTGGCAACAGCAGGAGGAGCAGACGGCAACTTCGGACTCATGGACCAGCAGTTGGCGATGAAGTGGATTCAGCTTAATATCGCCAACTTCGGCGGCGATCCACAAAAAGTAACACTCTTCGGGGAAAGCGCCGGTGCGATCTCCATAGGCATCCACCTCGGCTGCGCCCCACACAGCGGTATGCTCTTCCGACGAGGCATCATGGAAAGCAACGAAATCGGAGCCCCCCTTAAACCGAGGGAAACCGCCCGCAAGTATGGTGAGGTTTTCATGAAGACCATCGGTGCCAGCGACCTCAATGCACTTCGCCAGACACCCGTCAAAAAAATCCTAAGAGCCCAGTCCTTACTTCCTGTCCAAGCAGAGCAACTATTCCGCGGCACCGAGCTATTTATCCCTTGGGCCCCGGTGCTGGATCAGAAAGTCATAGTCCGACAACCCATGACTGGCTTCGTTGAGGGCCATGTCCACAAATCGTTTATCGCCGGAACTAACAAAGATGAGGGCCGCTTGTTCGTTCAGGGCTTACAACTATTCAAGTATTCCTACGTCGCTGAACTTATCAGCCTCTTTGGGGACCACTATCCAGCAGTCCTAGAACGATACGACGCCCCTTGGCAAGGCGACAGCAGCGAATTGTTTGGTCAACTAATCACCGATTACATTTTCAGCACCGCCAATCATCGGATACTGGAAGGTCACGCTGCTGCCAATAACGATGCTCCCGCCTGGGGATACTACTTTACGCAGGGGGTTTCCTTCGTTGTCTTTGGTTCAGAGATTGAACCGGAATATGCCCTACATGGCGATGAAATCCCCTTCGTCTTCAATACCGCAACCTTGGTCAACGGCAGCTTCACTCCAGCCGAGCAGACGCTATCACAACAAATGGGGCATTATTGGACGAACTTCGCTAAAACCGGTTCGCCAAACAAACCATTCAAGGAGAATCCCCCGGAGCTTCCTTCATGGCCGGCGGCAAACGCCGAAAATTTACGCTATATGCAGTTGGGCATCCCTACCAAAGTAATCGACGATCCTTTTACCGAAATTTCACAATTCTGGGATCCCATTGGCTATCAATTAACCTCGCCTCCTAAAATCTATTGGCCCGATGCCAAAAAACTCCCGCCCCACCCCAGATCAAAGAAAAAGCCTCGCGTAAAAAAATAGGATCGCCTCCGTCTCCACGATAAGCCATTTAGCTAATCTGCGCATAATATGAGTATCCTCCCGAGTTCCTTTCCAGTCCCATATCAAAAACTGATTGGCTTCATACGAAATGCTGCCGGCAAGAACGCAGGCAAGCTTTTTGCAGCCGCCATTGTTGCGGGTCTCGCTAGCACGCTGATCATCGTCGTTCTCATTCAGGCAGCCGAGTCCATCGAGAACCGAACTCTGAACTTTGCCTACGTGGTCCAGTTCCTACTTTCTATTGGAACCTTTATCTTTCTCAAACAATATCTGAGCAAACAAATGTCGGTGCTTGCCCAGGATGCCGTCTGCGATTTCCGTATCCAGATCGCAAATAAAATTCGAAAAGCCTCCTGCTACCCCTTTGAAAAAATTGGCCAGGCAGAGGTGGTAACCACTTTGACTGATCAAACCGGGCGCGTCGCAGCAGGAGCCGTCGAATTTTCCAAAGCAGCCCCATCCTGCGTCATGCTGGTTTTCGCTTTCGGATACGTCCTCATCCTCTCTACAACCGCCTTCTGGCTCTCGCTAATTGCCATCACCATCCCGATTTTGATCGTGCGGACTTACTGGAAAAAATTTGGACACACTCTCCACGATGCGATTATTCAAGAAGGCGTATTTTTCCAGCAATTCCAACATCTGCTCAACGGCTTTAAAGAAATTAAGGTCGACCGCAAGAAACGCGAAGACCTCTTCGACAACTACCTGAGTGAGAGTTCCATCAACGCCGGTGCCATGAATGCTTCATGGGAAATCCACCAATCTCGGATTGCCCTCATCGTCCAGCTCTCCTTCTTCCTCCTGCTCGGCACCATCGTTTTCATCCTCCCACAATGCTCTTCGGTCCCCTCGTCACTCATCATGGATATCACGACGATCCTGATCTTCATCGTAGGCAACCTAACGATTGTAACGGATGCCATTACCGCAATGGCAAGAGGCGATGCCGCACTTGCCATACTGAAAGACGTCGAGAGCCGACTCGACAAAATGGACGACCACAAGGAATATCTGGCTGCCAACAAACTCTTCGAGAAAAAATCTTTCGATTGCCTGGAACTAACTGACATCGCCTTTAACTATAAGAATGCAGACGAAGAACAGGAATTTTCCCTAGGCCCCATCGACCTGAAAATTCAGACTGGCGAAATCATCTTTATCAAAGGCGGTAACGGATCTGGAAAATCCACCCTATTGAAAACACTTTGCGGTCTCTACTATCCGCAAAGTGGCTCGATTCAGGTGGACGGCATCGTTGTCTCGGGAAAAAACTACGACGATTATCGAGAGATGTTTTCCATCATCTTCACGGACTACCACCTATTTGACCGCCTATATGGCATGAGCGACGTGGATGAAGCCCGAGTCAACGAGCTGATCGAACTCATGCAGCTCTCCTCCAAAACAAAATACGTAGACGGACAATTCACCAATACCAGCCTCTCAACCGGCCAGAAAAAGCGACTTGGATTAATCATCTCGATGCTCGATGACTGTCCAATCTGCATCTTCGACGAAGTCGCAGCTGACCAAGACGCCGAATTCCGGGCTACTTTCTACGAGGAACTCCTGCCAATGCTGCAAAAGCAGGGCAAGACCATCATCGCAGTCACCCACGACGATCGATTCCATGAAGTGGCAGACCGCATCATAAGAATCGATTACGGAAAAATTGAGCAATAATGTGATCTTACCATCTACAGCACACGATACCACAACTCATCCGAATGGCGGATTTACGGCCTTATTCCCTGGTCAGGGATCCCAAAAAGCTGGCATGGGTGAAGGACTCTTTGACAAATACCCGAAGCTCACTGCGATCGCCGACAAGATCTTGGGCTACTCAATAAAAGACCTCTGTCTGAATGACTCCGCTCAAAATCTCTCTCAGACTCAATATACCCAACCAGCCCTCTATGTCGTCAATGCTCTGACCTATCAGGACCAGGTCGTAGACAAAGGACTACAACCCAGCTTTTTGGCGGGACACAGCTTGGGGGAATTCAACGCTTTATATGCAGCTAAGGTCTTCGATTTCGAGACTGGCCTGCGTATCGTGCAGAAACGCGGAGCGATCATGTCAACCATCAGCGGAGGAGGCATGGCCGCAGTGATTGGGCTGAGTGAAGAAAAAGTCCGTGAATTACTCTCAGGGCTTCTGGGTAAGAAAATCGATATCGCCAATATTAACTCGTCTAAGCAAATTGTCATTAGCGGCTTGCAAAAGGACGTCCTAGCCTCGGAACAAAGCTTCCTTGATGCAGGTGCTCAAATGTTCATCCGCTTGAACGTCAGCGGAGCTTTTCATTCCCGCTATATGATGGAAGCCGCCGGGGAATTCTCCCGATTCCTTGAACAATTCAGCTTCGCCGCGCCCAAGACACCAGTCATCTCCAACGTAGAAGCCGCACTTTATGACGATAACGCAGCCAAGATTTGTGCCCTCATTACTGGGCAGATGACGGCCTCTGTCCGTTGGTGCGAAAGTATTCAATCCCTCTTGGGAGAGGGGCAAAGTGAATTTCGTGAAATTGGGCCCGGCACGGTCTTGGGCGGTTTGATCACTCGAATTACAGCCGAATCCCCCCCCCTGAACAAAGGACTTTTGATAGAGTGGAAAAAACAAAGTCTGCGTAGACCAACTCCCGTTGCCGAAACTAAAGAAGCCAACCAACTCAACGGCGATCGATCTCTTGATCGAGGGGCGAAACCCAATACGCCATCTCTACTAGCCCCCCAACTTGGCGCACAATCATTCAGGGACCGCTACGGACTCCGCCTTTCTTACGCATCGGGCTCAATGTATCGGGGTATCTCTTCAGTCGACATGGTGGTGCGGATGGCCAATGCCGGACTCATGAGCTTTCTTGGCACCGGAGGTTTTTCTCCTGAAGAAATTGAAAGCAGCATCACCTTGATTAAAAAAGGGATGAATGGTTCCGGGTGCTACGGCATGAACCTACTTTGCAATCTGGACAGCCCGGACGATGAAATTCGCCAAATCGAGACCTACATCAAACATGGCATCAATCTCATCGAGGCTTCCGCCTTTCTTCAAATCACTCCCGCCATCGTCCTCTTCCGCTTAAAAGGCTTAAAGCCGAATGCAGACGATTCACTGCATCAACCCAGCCGTATCATTGCCAAAGTATCCCGTCCTGAAGTTGCGGAAAGCTTTCTATCCCCAGCTCCCCGAAAGATTATCGATCAACTCATACAAAGCGGTAAAATCACAGAGGAAGAAGGTCGCTTGGGGGAGTCCATTCCCATCGCCAGCGACATCACCGTCGAAGCCGATTCCGGCGGCCACACAGACCAAGGCAACCCTTACACCCTTCTTCCCGCCATGATCACCTTGCGGAACCGCATGGTGGAGCATCATGGATACCAAGAATCCATCCACATTGGCGCAGCTGGCGGCATCGGAACCCCTGAGGCCGCAGCTGCAGCCTTCATGCTGGGAGCTGATTACGTGCAGACGGGATCGATCAATCAATGCACCGTGGAAGCAGGTATCAGCGATCAAGTCAAATCCATGTTGGAGAGCATCAACGTCCAAGATACCGCTTATGCTCCGGCCGGTGACATGTTCGAAATTGGAGCGAAAGTTCAAGTGCTTCGTAAGGGTGTCTTCTTCCCCGCTCGTGCCAATAAACTCTACGAACTTTATCGTCAACACAAGTCCATCGACGAGATCGATCCCAAGACACGCAAGCAGCTGGAAGATAAGTATTTCAAGCGAACACTTGAAGACATCTGGCAAGAAACCAGCGCTTATCTACAAAAAAAGCACCCCAAGGAACACGCCACCATCGTAGCCAACCCCAAGCAAAAGATGGCCTGGATCTTCCGTTCCTACTTTGCATACTCCACCCGCCTCGCCTTCGAAGGCAAAAAGGAGGCCACCGTCGATTTCCAAGTTCACACTGGTCCGGCCCTTGGAGCCTTTAATCAATGGGTGAAAGGCACACCTTTAGAATCATGGCGAAACCGGCACGTGGACGAACTTGCTGACAAATTAATGCACGGAAGCGCTAAAATCATCACCCGTTTTTACACACAGGTTCGATAGAACCCACTTAACTGAAATCAAATTGCGCCTTATCAAGGTGATGGCTTAATATCCATACAAACAATGGGCAACGCGAGGGTTCTTCGTCGTTTATCGACCCGTCGACTCTTTAGGAAACACATTCTCTATTGGCATTGCATCGGAAGCAGGCAGATCAACGGTATCCGCCCCTTTTCCAGATTTTTTCTGATGTTGAGATGGAGAAACGCCATCCGAAAGGTTCAAAATGAGAGGTAAGGACTTACTCCCTTCGCCTCCTCCACCAAAAATAACGATTTTCGAATTCTCAGACTTAGCAAGTTCCAAAGTCGCATCGATTCCCCGGAAGGTTAGGTAGTCATAAAAGAGATTATCTTCAGAAACGATTTTGAGAAAATCTCGGATTCCTGAAGCCTCAATCTGCTTACGTTCACTCTCTTTCCCTTCCCTCACTAAACGAAACTCATACTCCAAAGATTTCTGTTCCTCCCTCAACTTGTTCTCAATGGAAGCTCGGACTCTCTCAGGCAATCGAACAGTCTTGAGTAACAAATCGTCAACGACTACGTAGCGCTCTGACAACTCAGAGATCGATCCTTCCCGAATCAATTCTACGATCATCTCTTCGGAACCGTAAATGTCATCAGGTCTGAAGCTTCCGATTATTTTACGGGTTTGCGCCTGAACTTCGGGTTTCAGTAACTTGTCGACATAGTCAGGTCCCACCTCCTTGTGCAGATGAGTAATTTCCTTCCTATTGGGATAAAAACGGATCGATAAATCAAAATCAATCAAGAGACCATCATTGCTCAAAGCGGTAAACTGGTGTGCGACTTGCTGAACACGGACATCATAGATTTCCATCTTGTCCCAGGGCGGCAGAATGAAAAAACCCTCACCATAAACCCTGTCCAACTCAGTACCACCAGCAAAGCGCCGCCAGCGAACACCCTGTTCGCCCGATCCAATGCTAATGAAAATCCGGTCAAAGAAGACCCCCACTAAAAAAAGCGTAACGAGCAGAAAAGCCCACATGAAAAGAGAAAATCGAGGTCCAATTTTCTTCCAATTCTTTTTCATTCTCTCTCCAACCTGGCCCATTAACTTTTTAATAAATGATCACTATTCTGAGATATCCTTCCAAATGCTGAGTCAAATGAAATACACATGGATACCTGACCGCAACGCATTTTTTCAAAATTAGGCAACTTTTCAAACGACTGCTCGTTTGTCGCGTGTGGTTTCGTATTCCGATTTGAGTCGATCGTGTTTACAAGCAACGCTGAGATGGAAAATTGGGGGGCTTTTACTAGAAATGAAGTTTTTGGAAGCGCCCTTAGATAAGCGGTGTGATTTTTCGACATATTTACGCGCAGACCTTTAAACAATGGTCTAAACTTGGGGGACCCACAAAAAATGGACCACAAAAGACCACCAAAAACTCCGCCCTTGTGGTCCCGAAAACCCTGATGACCGCTTGAATAAAAGAGGGTTACATCCGCAATTTACACTTGCCTCAAAGACTCTAAATATGAGAGTTTGGAGTCAGCAAATAATATCATCCAGCCGACAAAAAAATTCAAACTCAACGTGGAACGATCTATGCCATCCAAGGAAAATACAGAATCAAAAAATGCACCAAAACCATCACCAGCAGCGGTGGTTGAGAACGGAATTGTGACTTCTCCCGAACCCAAGGCGATGGAGACACCTGAGGAGATTATCAAAAAATATACCATCGCATCAGCTGTTGCGGGTGTCGTCCCTGTTCCTATTTTTGATTTGGCCGCGACATCGGGTATTATCATGAAAATGGTAGCTGACCTTGCTAAAGCGCACGGCGAAAGCTTTTCGAAGAGTAAGGCAACTCATATCGTTGGATCGCTCGTCGCTAGCTTGGGATTTTTGCCACTTGGTATTGGAATCTTTGGTAGCCTGTTCAAAGTTATTCCAGGTATTGGCTCAGTGGTAGGTATGGCGGCTACCCCAATCGTCGCCGGCGGAGTTACCTATGCGACAGGTCAAGTATTTCTCGATCACTTCAAGTCAGGAGGCTCTCTCCTTTCATTTACTCCGGAAAAGGCAAAAGGCTTTTTCAAAGAAGAATTCAAAAAAGGCAAAGCCTTCGCGAAAGACGCTACCTCTAGCGGTAGTTAATTAGAAAAAACAATCCAAACCAACATCTGAAAAAACCATGATCATCATACTATACGTCCTGTTCTGCCTACTTGTCGCCTACCTTGGTAAGCTCAAGAAATTCGGCTTCTGGGGAAACTTCGCCGTTGCCCTCTTACTTACACCCATCATTGGTCTTGTTGTGCTTCTTGCGCAAGACGATCGCCCAACTGTGGCAAAAGAAGAAGCAGCGGCTTAAACAACAATAATATTGTTATTTTCTTTACCAGAAACGCTTCCCAATAACGGAAGCGTTTCTTTTTGTATAGAATTCTCCTCTCTTCTGAATAAAGCAACCTTTGTTGATTGCCATAGCAACGTCATGCGTTTTCTAAGGAACAGCGATCCCTCCATCTCACCAATGCAGCTTG
>TARA_B110000879_G_scaffold177928_1_pt1 | contig 14570 bp, 12 predicted proteins | sample TARA_B110000879 | Tara Oceans TARA_B110000879 (sample SAMEA4398094) | marine metagenome | biome: Polar Biome; feature: [SRF] surface water layer (ENVO:00010504); material: water (ENVO:00002006), including particulate matter (ENVO:01000060) such as... | depth 5 m
ATCGTCGATTAAGAATATAAAAAATTCCAATCAAGCAGATAAAATGAAAAAAACATGCGTAAGTTGACTGACTTATCAAGCAGTTCAAGATAAATAAAGTGATAGTAAACCATTGCAGTGAGCCATAGTTGTGGCCTTTTTCCTCGTCGACTAGACTCTTAAATACGAAAAGAACATTAAGAATAGTTATTACTTTACCAAAATGGGACGGTTCGCCGGTTAAGGACATCATACCTCGACCTGATGAAGCTAAATCAGTCGTTGTTAATCCCCGTGTAACGAGCGAAGTTAAAAAATCAGGAATTATAAATTGAACTAGCCCAACGAATAAATAGATAAAAATACTAACAATAATCAGCTTATTAGATATGACTAAAATTTTATTTGAACAAAGAATATAGCAAAATAAAAAAGTTAACAGGCTAATGCAGTACTTTAAAACATAAAACAAAGTTACATTTTCATTATGCGCGATAAAAGATAACACCAAACACAAGATACACACTGTAAAATATGAACTCATCCTTATGCTTAATTTTATCTTGGTTACTAGAACCAAGATACACAAAGCTGACAGGATAAAAAAATTTGGCTGTACATCAGAAAAGGAAACCAGCCCGACTTCAGGGAATAAGACAGTCAAAGCTAGCAATATTCCAATGAGACGAATGAGGCTGAAGCTATTACTCTTATATGAAAGGTTATCTTGCATCATGTAAAAATACTCATAGAGCAACTTGCAGCAAGAATAGATGGTCTATTCAGGTCTTCTAGCAAGGTTTACGCCCTCCACTGCTTACGTTTAAAATATCCCACAGCACCTTTTTTGGCTCTAGATTTATGTAAGAATCTGAGCTTTCATTCGAATTATTTAAATTAATAAAGTCTTTAAGATTGCCAACCTCTGAAGCGATCTCGGATGGTTCAGTTATAATTTTTGAAGATTTAGCACTAGAGTCTCGATCATTAGTAGCCGCCCATCGCCCAAAGTTTAAGAGAAGAAAGGGTTTGCATTCTATTTCAAGATCTAAAGTTACTGCCGAAGGAAAGGTCATGGCTATATCAAAACGACCATATAACATATTTCTCCTAATTCCAGGATCTATGAACTCAAAATATGTAAGGTAGTCTTGATAATATTTTATTTTGTCTCTAGGGTGTGTCTTTATAATAATCTCAGGGCCTTTTTCAATACCAGACAGTTCATTTAAAACCTTCAAATTTGTTTCTAGGTCGTTGCATTGCAGAAATACACATAGAACTAATTGATCTGAAAGGATATCCTTCCTGGAATCAGAAACTCTATGGCGATCGTTAATGCTCTTAATTTTTCCAAAATAATGCAACTTATGAGAGTGCCTAGGCCATGCAAGCTTAAATTTTTCAAAGCTCTCAAGTGTATCAGCAATAAAAGCATCACCACGAATGGGGCAAGGTAGGTCAATGTATTCTTGATCACATTGCATTATTTGAACACAGCGCATCCCATAAGACTTGGCAAGCTCAGCTTCAACAAAGATATGTGGAGATTTCTGCTCGGTTGAAAGAAGCGTAACTCCTCTTAAATCATCAAATGACTCCAATTTATTAGATAATTGATGACGGTATGCTAATAGCTCAGATAGCATAAACATTACTTCAGAAATAGCTTGATTCAATACAAGATCAACTCCAATAAGTTTTATTACATATTTTTTACTAAAAGGGAGTTTCATCAAAATCTTCAAATCATTGGTCGCAATCTTAAACGCCGACGGTTTTAAGGCATGAACACTAATCAATGCTGTTTCTTTTGCTATGGCAACACCTAAATCAAGATTAGAGGCGATATCAACTGAAGAATAACCAAAAATCCAGTCACTTGGTTCTCGAATACTTTTGATAAATCCTTCTATAGCCTCTGACTGAGACTTAGACCGTGTACTTACTATTACTCTTCCGCAGTTTTGGTTTTTTTTTAAGTCGTTTGGTTTTTCAGCTCGATTAAATAATGTAACAAACTTATGCTTAAAAATATTTATGTATCTAAAGATAACAACAGCAAGTATTCTTGCGGGTTTTGAAAAATATGAAGAAAGCCCTAAGGAATAGCCTTTATAAGAAACCCTTACGCCTCTGTTCTCACACAATTTTTCTAGGTATGGCTGAAAAGCCTGTTGTCTATTATAAAAAACATTTCTCTGAGACTCATGTTCAGCCATGAAATAAGAAGAATAACAATGAGGGAAAATTAACCTTGAAGGGAAAGAAACATTAATATTACTAACAGACTCACCGTTTATAGTAAGTGTATCAATACATTTATTTAGAGAGTAAAGATAACGCGCAATTGGCAACAAACTACATTCGTAAAAATTATTGGAGTAAGCTTGCAGCTCACTGATATCAGAGGATTTAACTAGCTCATCAAAGAATTCATTAGTTGCCCTAATCATATCAGCCTGATCATTTAAGGCTAGTTGGGGGTATTCAATCTGAGCTAGATTAGAGCGGACGTCTCCCAAATTGTAGCTTTCTAACAATTCCTCAGGAGAAAATTGCTTAATATCATCTTCTGCAAAAAAAACATTAATTTGGTTTTTACTATTAGTCATTAGTTAACCTGTTTAGATAAGCTAATTTAGCTTTTATAGCCCGCTATAGTTTCATAGACATTGAAAGCTCGTTGATGAGAGTTGATTGTGCAAAGAGACGAAGATGACTGATCGAATAAAAATGCCTTAGTCTGAAGAAAAATTCCAGGCTTAAACTCCTCATCGAATCTCGCAAAATCAACCTCTAAATCTTCTATTTCAACAGAGTTATGTCGAATTCTTTGTAGCTTTTCCATTGGCTTGAGTACGTAACGTGATTGTGAAGTACAAAACTCAAGACCCCAGCGACCTGGAGACGCCCAATTCGAGTGGTAATTAAAAATTGTTCCTTTTTCAGTGATTCCGCTTCCACAAAAAATACTAGATCTATTGTGCCAGTCCAAACTGCCCGACGTATGAGTTGAATATTCCGCTGGATGGCCACCAAGAAAAAATGCTAAGTCGATAACATGGGTAGAGTTTGCTAGCACCCAATTCTCCTTTATCTCTTGATTATGCAACGTTGCCTTTATAGAATCAGACCATTCTGTGAAATCGAAGGAAAAAGACAGCAAACCTCCTTCTTTTTCAATTCTCTTTTGTAATTCGATAACACTACTAAAAAAACGACGATTATATGCAACAAAAACATTGCAACCAAATCGAGAAGCATGTTCCCCAATATCATTAATCTCAGCACTGCTTAGGCCGGCAGGTTTTTCGACTAATATGTTTTTTACTCCAAACTTAATAAGTCTCAATGTTTCCGTATACAATGCATCAACAGGCAAACAAACTATAGCATGTGAGGCTATAGCGCCTTTGTAGCTATCCATAAATTGCTCTAATCCACCCAGTACTACTGGTCTATTTGTTAAATCTCTGAATAATTTAGCGCTAGCTTCACCTCGACCTATAGCCGTAACATCAACATTTAAGTGACTTAACGCCGCAGCATATTCTTGACTCATTTTTCCTGTCCCTACGAGCAATATTTTATTTGAATAATTCATGTTAAAGGGCAGATCTCGACATTATATTTAGTTTTAAAAGTATTATTTATATATCTTATAAATGGTAAATGCAGTTTAGCTGAAACGGCAAATGGCGTTAATCCACACTTTCCATGAAGCAGAATAGATTCAGCTAACCCGCGAGAAATATTGCTTTGGAATGGCATTTCAAACTCTTCCATATTTGTTAGATCATCTTTAAAGAAGGAAATCTCACCAGATATTTCATCAACTGTTATTAATGAATTATCTGTTTCTAATTGAATGACATGACTTGTACCTATGCCGTTTTCTGAACTGAAGTTAAATTTTACATCACCACAGACGCCAGCTATCGAACCAAATGTTTCATAAAAACCTGACCTTTTAGATATAGATTCCGAAGGATTTAAAATATCGCATACCTCCAAGGAAACATCATCATGACCTGATATGAAAGAAATAATGTCAATAAAATGAATAGAGTTTGAGACTAACCCCCATTCTCCACCAGTAATAACTACTTCTCTCAATTTACCTCCTAGAACATTCTTTAAATGTCTATAAATAGGCATTAAACGTCTTGGACAGTTCACCCATGCCTTGACATTTTTTGCGCTTAGCAATGCTTCACATTGCGAATATTCAACTTCTCTTTGAAATAGGACCTTTTCCAAGATAGCGTAAGTTACTTCACGATCGAATTTAAAAAGATCACTAATAACCTTCCAGCGAACATTTGCTGTTGTAGCAACTATTACCAGGTCTAAAGTTAAAGGTAACTCATCAACAGAATTTAAGTTGCTGATTTTGCTAATATCATAAGTAGGATTTACTTCCAAAATTCTTTCATTGCAAACTTTAATTGAATCAATCGATGGATCTATAATGTAAAGGTGTATATTAAGATCTGACATAACTATGCCTTGTAAATATCTACTTCCTAGTTGTCCAGCACCAATAAGGGCTATTTTAAATGGATTAGATTCCTTCATACTACCCATCCGTCATCAACAACTATGTTTTGGCCGTTAATAAAGGCAGAATAATCACTAAGTAAAAAAGCGACTACGCTAGAAACATCTTTGGGTTCAAGCATTCCTTTTCCATGCGTATATGCATTATATCTAGTAACAAACTCTTGAGGCTGCTGATCAATAATTCCTCCAGGAGAAACACAGTTATATCTAATATCTGCACCAGCAGTATATTTCATAAAATATTGATTTAAATGAAGAACAGCGGCCTTTATGGCTGCGTATTCTACCGGCATAGTCATATTTGTATTGTCATAAATATCAAATTTTGGAGCTGCTACACCATAAATTGATCCTATTGAGACTATATTTCCTGATCCTTTTTTTAAAAAATATTCCGTCATTTTTTGAGTTACAAGAAAGAAGCCCCCTATGTTCAATGAAATGTTTTCACAAAAATCGCTATAAGTAACATCAAATAATTTGCTTCCATAGTTTTTGTTTCTTGGGTATGCATTATTAATCAGAGCAGTAATGTTTCCATGCTTTAAGTTAACGTTCGTAATGACATCATCTATTGATTCTTTAGAAGTAATATCCATTTGCATTGGGATACTTTTACACCCAGTCAGTTCAGTCAGCTCATGAGCAACGGTTTCCGCTCGCTCATAATCTATATCAGTAATAACGGGAATAGCTCCACATATCATTACTGTTTTAGCTAACTGCTTACCAAGCAAACCTGCACTGCCTGTTATTATAACAAGCTCATCTTTTAATAAAATTCCTGTATCTAATCTTGACTCAGATGTCATTATTTAACTCCCAGTAATACATGGCATGAGACCCACAAAATCATATTAATTCAACCTTTCGAAGGTGGCATGACATAATGGTCCTTTCAGATAGGAGCTGATATCTTCTCCACTCAAAGTAATTTTTTTAAGTTTTTCTAAGACATTATTAAAAGAAAGGAAGAAATCTTCTATGTCTTTATCAGAATGAGCAATACTAGGGTAGAACAAATTTCCAGCAAGGAATCCCTCACCAAGCATTTCTTGAGTTACGAACGTCTTGGCTTCAAGCTTAGAAGGAAGATCAATGTTATAAGAGACCAAAGCATCCATTCCTGAAACGTCTATTTTGAGGTCATACTTTTCAGCAGCTAATTTTATCCTATCCTTAAAGACCCTGCCTTTTTTTGAAATTACATTCCAAGATTGCGTTGACTCCATAATATCAAGAGTTGCTAGCGCTGCAACAAAACCAAGCCGCTCAGTGAAAAATGTTGAGCTAATAAATGTGGCTTGAGACGCTAACATTACTGGCTTACTTCCAAGTACAGCGGTTATCGCAAAACCATTGCCTAAAGTTTTACCAAGGATAGAGATGTCTGGTGAAACATCATAATTGAGGTGTAGTCCACCAAATGCCTCTCTAAAGCCACTGGTACATTCATCGAAAATTAACAAGCAATTATATTTGTCAGCTAATTCTCTGACATTCAATAAATACTCCTTCGAAGGCGCTTTTGATCTCATAACTTCCATTTTGATCGCCGCGACGTCTCCTTTGGCTAATATTTTTTCAAGTCCCTCCAAATCACCGTCGTAAAAAGGAACTGCAGTTGAAGCAAGCTCTTTCGGCACACCAACCGAGGATAACCCTGCCAGCAGCTGCTTATCAAGATTTTTTGGGTCATCTAAATTAGCTGACAAGTACCAATCATGCCAACCATGATAACCACAAAATGCAATTTTGCTCTTATTTGTGAAACTACGCGCAATCCTCACAGCAATGGAATTTGCCTCCCCTCCAGTCCTCGCAAACCTCACCATATCTGACCATGGATGCATCTTAGACAAACGCTCTGCAAGGTATATCTCCTCTGGGCTGTTAAGTGATGACATATTTCCTTTTTGAACACAGCGTATTACTTCCTTGTTAACTGCTTCATGCCCATAACCTAATGTACACGTGCCTACGCTAAAGTGGCTAAAATCTCTGTATTGGTTACCCTCCAAATCAACAACTTCAATTCCTTTTGCTGATTCAAAGTATGCTGGCCATTGCTCAGGAGCAAACATCTCTCTCCTTTTGGAGAGCAGAGAATTCCCACCTGGCACAACTTTTAATGCGCGCTTATATAAATTATTACCTTGTCCCATAACCAAACCTCCATAAATTTTTATTTATTATCTGAACCAGTAATACACTCCCACTCAATAGTAGTCGCAAAATAATCCTGGTAAGAACAATGGTTTGCGAGTTCCAAAATAGAGTTTACAAGTAGTTTACAGGTTTTTGGTTTTATTTTATTTTCCACGAATCTTAAAGAACCTCTATTTTCCAACACTCTAGCACTTTCTAACATGTAAACTTTACAAGTGATTTATGTGCTCTGCTCCGATACATCCTTTCTCATCTACAAAATTTGACTTTATTTTCCGTTTGGTTGCATCGTAAAACATAAATATCTCAAATGCTGCAGCATCATTTTTGCAATCATATGATGAGACGTATTTCAAATATATACATTAGTAAAATGATTCCAAAACGCAACGTTATAAATATCTGGCACTCTAGTAATTCTGCACTGAAATCCAATTGACAGGTCTTCAAATGGCATATTATTTTTTAATACCCAACAGAAAGAGTCTTCTCTTACTTTGATGTGTAAATGCCTTACTCTGCTGTTAGCAATATACAAATCTTTTATTAAATTCCAGTCAAAAGAATCAAATTTCACGGTTATTTCTTTAGAAAAATCTACGAATACATACCTATTGGTTTCAGAAAAATCATCATTTGTAATTTCAAAGTAGACTTTTAAATCATCTTTAAACTCGCTATTTTTAAAGAAGTGTTCTATAAAATCATTACTAATCTCAACATCAGAATATTCTTTGTTATAAAATTCAACTGGATCCTCAGAAAAATCATCATACCTTTCAACTCTTTTTATCTCTTTTATTTTTTTGCCATGGAATAAAAATGAATCATCAATTGTTGGATCTAAAACATCAACTTTTAGTGATCTGAGTACATCAACATAGTCACTAGGTTTATTTTTTATATTAAGGTTCTTAATATATGCATCTCTAGGTGCTCTTTCACTAAAAAAACCTGCATATGGAAGATAATAACTGGGATTGCAAATTTTAACTTGCCCCTTCACAGTTGATTTTATTGCATTAGTATTTCGTTTAATTATTTGTTGTTTCTTTTGCTCATCCATAGTGTTAAAACATAGAGGGTACCCACTGGCTCCTCCTGCAAAACTTGAACAAAATAATGTTATGTTTTCTGGGAACTTTGAAAAATTTAAGTCGTTTGAATCTACCGTCGAAAGACAACTAAAATTACCATACGAAAAATAAAAACCGCTATCTTCTCTAAAATCTCCAGATTTTAGAATGGTAAAAAAGAGATCTGTTTCTTCGAACTTATAATATTGATTGAAGTCAAAACTAGAAACATTATCAAAACCAAATCTATTTAAAAGTTTTTTAACAGAGTTATTTAAAAATTTAGGAACAATAAAATGCATATCTTTTCTGACTTTTTCGAGTGTAAATCGATTTAAATGATCAGGGTGATTGTGAGAGATATAAATAAAATCTACTTTATTTAACTCATCTTGCCAGTTTTTGGGAGGGAACTGAGAAGTCCACCAACCTGAACTAAAGGCAAAACCTTCAATCCAAGGATCAGTTGCAAAAGAAAAATCTTTTGATTTAAACAAAATACAGGCATGAGAAAGTAGCTCAACTGATATTTCATAGTCTTTATCAACATCAGGAAGTAAAAGAACTTCTTGCCTAAAAGGAATAATAATATTATCTTCATCAATATAAAAATCTTCCTCTTTCTTTGCAACTTGCACATTAGTATATGAACCTGACTCAGGATTGAATTCCCAGCCATGCAAAGGGCAAGCAATTCTCCCCTCTAACTTACAAAGTTTTCCTCCGTTATGATCACACTTTCGAGAATATACCTTAAGTAACTCCTCATCTTTGTATACGATAAATTCTTTTGTGAAGTTAACTCCATCCTCTAAATCACTAATTGGGATTGAATTTTTACCATCTTTATATTCGTAGGATAGGTTGCCTTGGTTATTAAACATTTTACTTTTTTCCATTAATACACTCCTTAGCCATCATAATTGCTTCAACGCAAACAAAATCGACAATATCATCTATTTCAAGCGATTTCCATTTAGGAACAACATATCCACCTGTCTTACTATGACAAAAAGTTCGCTTCTTGATAAAGACATTTACAAATGAGATATAAAGTGAGCCTTCAAGAAAATATGCTGGGCTCACATCTTGACGCCTTAAGGTCTTAAACTCATCTGATGACCATGTAACGAGATCTCCAGAATTTCCCAATCGAAACATAAAAGCCGGGTGTTGGTCCTCAGCTGCACACACACTTACCATTGCTTGAAACTTACTTTCCATCATTGTCTCTAGTGCCGAATCAACATCCTGGAAATCACGTAACGGAGAGGTTGGCTCCAGAAGCACAAACAAGTCATATTCAGCACCCATATTTTTTAGATAAGCTATCGTGTGCTCTATAACATCGGCCGAAGGTACCGCATCAGCAGATAAATAATCTGGTCGGACGAATGGGACCATAACACCGGCTTTGTTTGCAATTTCAATACAAGTCGGGCAATTACTTGTTAAAACCACATCATCTATATAGCATGAGTTTATTCCTGCATCCAAAGCGTAACCTAAAAGAGGCTTACCATTTAGCGAACGATAGTTTTTACCCGGTAGTCCTACTGAGCCTGCTCTAGCGGTCACAATACCTAATACTTTGAGTCCATTAATCATATTAAATTCTCAAGCTTACGCGCTGTATATAAATCATCAGGGCTTCCAACATCAATCCAAGCCTCTCTTAAACGGTAAGCGGCAACATTGCTACCACTATCTACCAGATCCATTAGAAGAGTAGGCATATCACAATATACATCAAGCTGCATCTTATCCAACACATCAGGATTTATCACATACATGCCAGCATTTATATTCGAACGATATACTGGCTTTTCCTCACAGCTCACCAACTCATTATTATCAAGATGAAGCACGCCAAATGGATTTTTCATCAAGTGTGTTTTAACTGCTAGAGTAGCATCAGCCGAATGATTTAAATGATACTGTAGTAATTCTCGGTAGCACACGTCGGAAATAATATCACCATTTACTACGACGAATGCTGAAGCAGGACGAGAGGGTAGTAGACTTAATGATCCTGCGGTGCCAAGAGGTTCATCCTCATAAACATATTCAATATTCACGCCCAACAGTTCTCCATCTCCAAGATATTCTACTATCTTTTCAGCGAGATAATTAACCGTAATTATGAAATGTGTAAATCCGGACTGCTTAGCAGACCTAATTATTGTCTCAATAATGGGAACCCCTCCTACCTCTAACAGGGGCTTCGGAATTTCATTCGTGAGCTTACCTAATCTGCTACCTCTTCCTCCTGCCATGATAACAAAACTATTTTCAAGAACGGGTAACTCTTCAAAAAAATTAGATACCCAGATTCCTCTCAAGACTCCTATTTCATCGACTGATGGGATTAATGTGATTTTACGTTTTTCCATTATACTAAGCACCTCATTCTTACCGGTGTCACTACTCACCACAATAGGTTCCGAGGTCATAACTTCTGTTACAGGAGTCTTAATTGAAAGCCCGCTATACAATGATCGCCTAATATCTCCATCAGAAATAAACCCGAATATCTTTCCATTCGCATCAGTAATCACAACAGCTTTCAATCCAGATTTTTCCATTGATTCGATCGAAGCCTTAAGGTCTTTCTTGATATTAACAGTAATACTCTGAAAATTCTTATCTTCTATATTTATTAGCCTAATCATATTTTTCTCCCATTTAAAAAGTGATAATCTAAGATGTAAGACTCTAGCTATTCTTCAGTTAGAAGGCCAAGGTAAAAAATATAGTTTGTGGCAAACATCTCTTAAAAACAACCAAATGGTTGTCGACGTTAATACTATATTATTTAAATTGGCTTCGAGATTCTTAAACTAGGATATAGCTTCCTGCCAGATGGCCACTTTATTCATGACTCATCATCAAACGACTTAAGGTCAAAAACCCAAAAACACCTACAATAGCTAGCTTAATTGCAATTAGTACATAGCTTGTGGTGATATAAATTTCAATTAAATTTCCTACATTGCTCACACATATTAGTGCAGCTATAAAGCCCAAGATCTTAAGTATTGGTAAATCTATATTTGTAATTCTATGGCACACCCACACATTTAAAAAAAACATTGTAATACTAGTAATGATCATTATCAAAATTGCTGCATTGATGCCGAATAATGGAATAAGCCAAAAATTCAGAACGAGGCATAACAAACTAGTAATAAGAAATATATTCATCTGTGCAGATGTGTGCTTGTAAAACCCAAACGATATACTTGAGGTTATTCCTAAAACGGCAGAGACGTAATTAACTACAATCATAATAGCAAGATAGTTTTTTACCTTGCCGTACTCAGGCCCGACAAAGATATTCAAGATATCAGGTAAAAAAAACACTATAGTGATTGCCCCTAGCAGAAAAAAGCTTAAAGAATTAATCATCATTTCTTTAGCAGATTTCGTATCATTATTTTTTAGCAGTTCGTATAGAATTGGTGTGATAGCAATAGTAACTGCATGGGTTAAAACAAAAAAGCTCATTGCTACGCGCTGAGCAACTGCAAAAACAGCAACATCATTGGGATCAGCTACTCCTTGGAAAAATAATCTACTAGACCAATTTACAACCCAAGCCGCTATTAGGGTTGGAACAAAGGGGGCCGAATACAAAATCATATTCCTACACAAAGCTATATCCTTTAGCGATATAAGGGTGGGACTTGTTATCCACAAAGACAGCCCAATCAAAAAGATACCAGTCGAGAGGCTCGCATATATCCAAGCCTCTTCATTTAGCCTGAAGTAATGCAATAGTATTGTTGAAATAATAAAGAAAACGAGGGTCTTACTTATAGATGTTAAAAAGTAATTTAGTGGCTCTCGTCGAAACTGGAATTTCACTAATACGATCTCATGAAGCATGTAGCCGACACTTGAAATATAGATAGCTAGAAAATAAGATCTACCAATTCCAGCAACAGTTGATTCAGGAAATAATGCAAACAAACCAACCACAACTATAAAGATCAGACTAGCACTCACTATCGCGAGAGAACAGGCTAGCGATATTATATAGTCGCCATCATGGTCGACATAAAATCGTTGTGCTGATCTGACTAGCGCAATTCCTATACTGGCCTGAAACAAAAATAGAATAGACTCATAAGTCGCCACTTCAGCATATTCCTGTGGCAACAGATAAGCTGTGTACACAAATAATGCGACGAATGTTAAAATTTGCGTAATAATTGAAGACAGTGCCATTAAAGACGTCTGACCACTCAATTTATACCAAAGCTCATATTTACCTACAAAACTTTTAAACATACTCAACTCAGCACTTCATTTAGCTTACTAAAAACAGCATCTGAGACTACATCGTGACCATAACTCGACAAATGATGATGATCTCTTAAAAAAAGACATTCAACATCGGCAAATTTATAAAGGGCTTCTAAATAAGACGCTCCAAATATCTTTTTTAGTGCAGAGTTATACTTTTGGATATTATCCTTAACCAATTGGTTTTTGATTTGCCAACTTCTATTTGCTGGAGCTATAGGCAATACAATCCAAGTGACTCCAGGAAATTTCGACTTTAATTCGACCAGGTTATTCTGAAAAGTACTAGGATTAACATATGTAATATTTCTTGCTAAAACTATTTGTTTATAAAACTTTTTTACAATATATTTAGAAAGGTTCCTGACTATGGGTATTCTTGTCAAAATTTGTTGCTCAACCTTTTTCAGCGATCTAGGATAACAGTCAACGACTCCAACCTGCAGAACTATAACGTTTGGCTTGTAAGCTAATATATGATTATCAACATCAACCAGTAAGGAGCTTGTATGTCTTCCACCTTTCATATCAAAAAAAAACAAACTACTTTTGAGATTACTTGCTTCACATTTATCTCTAGTTTTGTAGGGCCAGAAATCCTTAGCCGCAGTTCCTGCAGGCTCAACTCTAGGATACCCTAGTGAATCTGTTAAAAATAAAACATTCATATCACTACCTCAGAAATGAAAAAGTCGTTAATCTTCCCATTACATTAAACTGCATAGCTTTTAAATTTGCATAATGCACAAAGACAAATTTTATACTGGCCTTGAAGAGACTGGTGCGGGCATACATAGCATATTTTTTTCTACATCTCGAACAACAGAGGTGCCAGCTGCTACTACGGCATTCTCTTCGATAGTAATACCTTGTATGACTGAAGCGCCGGTCCCAACATGCACATTTTCTTTAGTGCAGCTTTGGCCACATAAAACTGCTCCAGGAGCAATATGATTATTTTTACCAACCCTACAGTCATGTTCAATAATTGCACCTGAATTAATTATCGTATTATCTCCAATCTTTGCACCTGCGTTAATTATCGCACCAGGCATTATTTGTACACCCATTCCTAAGTAACAAAAATTGCTTACCATTGAATACTCTGATTTGACAGTTAAAAACTCATACGAATGTTTACAAAATTTTTCAAATATAGAGGCCCTTAAGAAATTCCCAGGTAGAGACCCAACCCCATTAACCAGCAGAACGTCGTCTGAGTTATATTTAAGAACCTCAGAATCATCTTTTAAATGCTTCACATTTTTAAAAAGACTAAAGCTTTGATCTATTTCAGGTGACACAACAGCATCAATTTTGAAATCTTGACTACTTAAAATATCAAATAGAACTTTTGCATGGCCGCCCCCACCAATTAACAAGACACTCCTATTCATCAATCATATCTCCGGGCAAATATGCTTTTGATGCAAACTTTCCAAGGTAGTCCCAATATTTATATGGACTAATACCATCACCAGGTCTCTTAATGCTGACATTTTCAGCAGTGAAAATAGCTCCTGACTTTATTGGCTGCTGAGCGACTAAACTCTTTCTAATTACGCTCTTATTTTTTAATTCCGACAATGTTGGCTTCTTTACGCCGTCACCCAAAGCAACCTCTATTTTCCTTATTCCATCAATCATTTCTTTAAGTTCAAATGGATCCAAAGATGCTTTATGATCTGGTCCTTCCATTGTTTTATCTAGAGTAAAATGCTTCTCCAAAATGCTGACTCCAAAAGGAATAGAGGCTAATGGCATAATTATTCCATCACTATGATCTGAAAAACCGACTGGTAGCTTAAACGCATCGGCTAATGTGGCTATTGCTCGTAAATTAATTTCATTACAAGGAGCCGGATACTCTGTTGTGCAGTGAAGAAGTGTCACTTTATTTTTTAACGCTCTCTGACCTTCATTAGATGCATATGCCTCAGCAAATAATGAATCATTTGGCTGACAAGTTTTTGAAGCTGTTAATCCGAATGCAATTACACCTAGCACTGACTCGAGCTCAGCAAGGCTGGTGAGCCCTGAAGACACTATAAGATCGCAACCTGTGCGGGCATGTTCTAAGACAAAAGGTGCATTTGTCACTTCTCCAGAAGGTATTTTTAGTTTTTTTAGTCCTATTTTTTCTACTAAAAATTTTAAACTTTCTGAGTCAAAGGCTGTTGAAAGAAATTCAATACCAAGCTTTTGACAATAATCCAATAACTCAAAGTGATCATCATAGTTTAACTCTAATCTACGTAACATGTCCCACTGGGACTCAACATCCTTCGAATTCGAAATTTGGTAGTCCGCCTGTTTAGCTTTTTTTGTTACCAAGTTAGCAGCTTTAAAAGTTTGGAATTTGACAATATCTGCACCAGCTCTATGAGCAGCGTCTATTAACTTAAATGCAAGATCTTTGCTACCATTGTGGTTTACTCCTGCTTCAGCGATAACTAACGTCATATAATCTCC
>TARA_B110000879_G_scaffold200858_1_pt1 | contig 14549 bp, 8 predicted proteins | sample TARA_B110000879 | Tara Oceans TARA_B110000879 (sample SAMEA4398094) | marine metagenome | biome: Polar Biome; feature: [SRF] surface water layer (ENVO:00010504); material: water (ENVO:00002006), including particulate matter (ENVO:01000060) such as... | depth 5 m
GATGAGCTTTCCTTGTCTCCGTTATTGTCTTCGATGAAAGTAGGGCTAATCCAGAATCCTACTTCTCTTTCGCGAACATCTTATGTTTCTTGTTACCGCCTGAGACGAGATACGCCATGAGATCCTTGAGTTCATTCTCGCTCATTGCGTAGATCATTCCTGGGGGCATTAATGATTGCTGTGATGGCTCAATCTTGAGGACCTCAGATGTTGGCTTCTTGATCACTTGAGACAGATCAAAAGGGTTACTCGCAACAGCGATCTCTTTATCATTCTTGTAGATAAGCCTACCATATAATGATCCACCATCCTTCAAGGTGACATTACTGGCTAGATACTGCTCAGAAATTGATTGGCTTGGCTCAATGATGGCGACGAGCATATCACGCACTGAAAACCGGTTTCCTAATGATCCTAGGTCAGGTCCAGAATAACCACCGTTTCCAGAGAAGCGGTGGCATGCAACACAGCTTCCAGCAGAGAACATTTTCTTTCCATTTTCGAAATCACGACCAGTCAATGGTTTTTCGAAATGCTCCATCGCGGTTTCCACTGTCCATGCTTGTCCAGGTCCGCTTGGTCTTGGAAGTTTGCTCAAGTCAATGGAGGCGATGTCACCTAACAAATAGGCAACCGAAGCTTTTTTGTCTTCAGGTAAGTGATCAATCGCATCCTGACGGATGGCTCGGATATAGCCGGCGAAGCTTTTACCGCCACCTTTTTCAAGAGTCTCATTGAGCCAGCCAAAGTAATACTTTCTATCGTCTAGTGACCAGCCGCCTTTCACTCTGCGTAAACAATAAGCATAATGAATGTTGAGGCTGTTTGGCGTGTCAGCCATGGTGGCGAGGATGTCTTTTCCGTATTCACTACGGGCTAGCATCTCCTTGTCATAGGCCATCGTCTTCGTCTGGGTGGACTTCATTAACTTTATCGTCTTGGAAACAACGTTCGGAGCATTCAGATAAGAGAGCACACGGCAAAGCTCAGTATTGGTAGTTTCATCTGAAGACGAGTAGTGAGGATCTAGCTGGGCGATCACTTTGGTGATGTTCTCAGCAGATGGATTTCCGTTACGGATAAAGCACAATGAATAAGCTCTTAGAAGTGCGAGCTGGTCAGTGGTCTCCAGTTTATCGTAAGCCAGCGTATTAAGGCGCGCTATGATTGCGTTACCTTGCTCTGCGCCACTGTGACGAGACAGGGCGATCATGGCATAAATGAGTTTTCTGGGGCCTTTTTCTACTAGCGCCAGATCCTTCCATAGCACCATATCTTGAATCTCTATCGCTAAGCGAGCGGCGTATCTGATGCTGCGGTCATCATGTCCTAGGTAAGGCCAGGCTTCTTTAATAGCGGTCATGCCAGCATCACTGTTATGATGAAGTTTTTCTAATGAATGTCGCAAATCGCGCAGTCCTTGATTCTTTGTAAGCTGACGAACTTCACCATCTTTACTCTCTCCGGTGTAGCGAATTCGATACAACTTAGAATCGGTATTACGTCCTCCAGTGAGGAAATACATATTGCCATCTGGTCCGAAACGCATCGCGGTAATGTTCAAAGGATTGCCATGGAGAAACTCGGACTTCTTGCCCTCATAACTGGATCCCTTTTCCTCAAGGTTAACTGTGAAAATCGTGCCGAATGTCCAATCGCAAACAAAGAGCTTGTCCTGAAAGTGAGCTGGATATTTAGAATGATGTCCAAAGCTGATGCCGGTTGGTGAACCTGGTCCGACATTTAAAATCGGACCGTTGCTATCGGCAAAATACTCTGACCATTTTGCGGAGCCTGTTCTCCAGCCAAATTCACTCGCAGAAGTCACATGACAAATACGGGTCGGGCGATACCATGGTGATCCGACATCAAATTCTAAATCAGAATCAAAGGTGAAAAGCTCGCCTTCTTTGTTTAGTGCAAGATCAACTGGATTACGGAATCCTGATGAGATCATTTTCCACTCGCTACCATCTGGAGAGATACGAGCGATCCATCCTGCAGGTTCCTTGATGGAAACCGCATGTCCCATCTGGTCCGGCATAGGGGAGAGCAGGGAGTCCTTTCCCCAAACTGGAGGTTGCAAACTTGGCACACCTTGAGGAATAGTTCCGTAGTTGCCACTCACTAGATACAAGCCCTTACCATCAGCTGTCTTGATAAGATTATGCGCTGAGTGCTCGTAACCCATTTGGAGTTTTTTCATCAACTTAAACTCATCGTAAGTGTCATCACCGTTAGTATCACGCACTCGATACAGTCCTTTCATCGTCACCATGTAGAGGCTATCGAACGCATGAAGAAATCCGAGCGCACCACCCACGCGACGCTTACCCCAATTAATCGGTTCATAGGGGAATCCCTTTAAGCTCTCCACAGAGACTTTCTTATCAGTCTGCCCGACCTGCGGCAGCGTTACCCGGAACACTCCTTTATCATCTTGGTCAGAGACGACTAGTCGACCTTTAGGGTCAAAAGACATAGCGACCCAAGAGCCTTGTTCTTCTGGGATATCATAAAGAAGCTCCGCATCAAAGCCTTCTCGCAACATGATCCCGGTGTCCGCGTCTTTGACGAGCTTAGGTTCATCAGCTTGAGCCAAGCAAAGCCCCGCGATGGATATGATTTTAAAGTAAAGAGTAGGTAAGCGCATATTGTATGAGTTGAGTGGAAATAGAGTAATCTAAAATAGATTATAAACAAGGTGTAACCGCGGAATGGCCTTGTGTCTTTGTTAGGAAATAATGTTTTTCACCACGTGACCATGGACATCGGTGAGGCGGAAATGGCGTCCTTGGTATTTGTAGGTGAGTTGCTCGTGGTCGATGCCTAGCTGGTTCATCATGGTGGCGTGAAGATCGTGAATGTGAACTCCGTCTTTAACGACGTTGTAGCCGTAATCGTCTGTTTCGCCATGAGTGATCCCAGGCTTGATGCCACCGCCCGCCATCCACATGGTGAAACAGCGTGGGTGGTGGTCTCGACCAAAGTTAGTGCCAAGTGGACCTTGACTGTAGTTGGTGCGGCCAAATTCTCCACCCCAAATGACGAGGGTGTCGTCGAGCATTCCGCGTTGTTTGAGGTCTGTGATCAGAGCGGCGGATGCTTGATCTGTTTCGCGGCACTGGACACCTATTTTTTTGGTTAGTGAGCCGTGCTGATCCCAGCCTTGATGATAGAGCTGGATGAATTTAACGCCGCGCTCAGCGAGGCGCCTTGCCATCAGGCAGTTCGCTGCATAGGTTCCAGGTTTCTTAGAGTCATCACCATAGAGCTTGAATGTGGCCTCAGTTTCCTTGCTGAGGTCGGTGACTTCTGGTACCGAGGTCTGCATCCGAAATGCCATTTCATACTGGGCGATCCGGGTCTCCAGCACTGGATCAGAAGTCTTTTCCAGTTGTTGATGGTGGATGGTATTCAATGCATCGAGTGCTTTACGTCGAGTACTGGCGCTGACGCCGTTCGGGTTATTGAGGTAGAGAACGGCATTTTTATCTGGGCGAAAACGGACACCATCGTGTTTCCCAGGAAGAAACCCGCTGCCCCAGAGACGTGAGACTAGTGGCTGGCCACCTTTGTTTTTGGTGTTCATGACCACAAAGTCTGGCAGGTCTTGATTATCTGAGCCGAGTCCATAGGAAAGCCATGACCCGATGCTGGGGCGTCCAGCGAGCTGTGATCCTGTCTGCATCATGGTGACACCCGGACCGTGATTGATCGCCTCGGTATTAAGAGATTTGATCACGCAGATATCATCAGCTATTTTTGATGTGTAGGGCAGAAGGTCACTAAACACTGTGCCCGACTGGCCGTGCTGCTTGAATTTGAATGGTGAGCCGACGAGAGGAAGGGAAGACTGATTACCAGACATCCCTGTAAGCACCTGACCTTTTCGCACACTATCGGGAAGTTCCTTACCATGTTGCTCGTTGAGTGTGGGCTTGTGGTCAAATAGATCTAGCTGCGAGGGGCCACCGGACTGAAACAGAAAAATGACGCGTTTTGCTTTCGGTGCAAAACTAGGAGACCCCATGATACCCTGAGCCAAAGCCTGTGGGGTGAGCATATCTGAGAGGGCTAGCCCACCGAGCCCCATGCCGAGATTACTGAGGAAGTGGCGGCGGCTCATGCCAAGGGAAGTTTCGTATCCGGTGCAGTGGTTCATCGTTTTAGTAAGCATTCATCGAGGTTAGAAATAGTATTCGCTAGCGTTGTAGCGGCGGCCTGGCTGGCATCGTCGATGGTCTTCGATTTTGGCGCATGTCCGACTTCAAGCAGAGCGGCGGCTTCTTTCGGAGCTCTTTGGTAATAATCTAGTTGATCACGGTAAAGCTTCAGGAAAATTTCTCTTTCATAGGTTTCGGGAAGCCGACTGGTAAGAGTGCGGAACATGGCGTCCACCATTGCGGGCTGGTCTTCTAGTTTTGGAAACTGGGCAAGCATCTTTAAGCCGAGGGCCCGGCTGGCTTCGACGAATTCTTCACCATTTAACAGGATGAGTGCTTGGAGCGGTGAGGATGTGACATCACGACTTACACGGCAGACGGCACGTTTCGAGGCATTAAAGGTAGTCATGACGGGGGCTGGGGCAGTGATCTGCCACCATGTGTAGAGGCTTCGGCGATAGAGTCCGTTTTTAGTCTCAGGTTTCTGAGGCTTCAGTGAGTAGGCTACCTCATAGGGTCGGACCGAGGCACCACCGACCTGTTGGTTTAGAAGTCCGCTTGTGGCAAGTGCTTGATCACGGATCATCTCTGCACTGAGACGCGCGGGGTTACCACGTGAGAGGTAGATATTTTTAGGATCTATCTCTCTCATCTCAGGACTGGTGACGGTACTCTGGCGATAGGTAGTGGAGAGAACCATCTGCTTAAGTAGTCTTCTTACATCCCAATTGTTATCCATGAAATCTCGAGACAACCAGTCTAGTAGATCGGCATGAGTAGGGCGTGTGCCTTGACTACCAAAGTCCTCAGGAGTGGCAACGATGCCGCGAGAAAAAATCATCTGCCAGTAGCGGTTCACAGCGACACGTGAGGTCAACGGATTTTCATCAGCGAGTAACCACTTGGTAAGTCCTAGGCGGTCTTTTTTCATTCCTTCGGGAAACGAGGGTAGGAAATTAGGGGTGTTTGCGGTGACTTCTTCGCCGCGATTACTGTATAAACCACGGGTGAGGATATAGGCTTTTTTCGGCTGGGCCATTTCCTTCATTACCATGATCTCGGTGGTGGTATCCATAACAGCATTGTGTTCCGTGCGGGATTTATGAAGTGATTTTAGCGCCGTAGAATATTTCGCTGAGTAGTTTGCTAAGTAATATTGCCAAAGCTGATTTTGCTCAACAGCGCTTAAATTCGTGTGGGGTTTTACGAGGAGTTTACTAAGCGAATTCTCATCAAACAATTGTTGCGCTTCTATTGCGGTTAGATCACGCGCAAAGACCTGTAAGTCATCAATCTGACCTTCTTTAAATCCTTTATCTCTTGAGCGTTGTCCGATGGTGAGTGATTTTCCGACTCTCTTGACAATTTCCTTTGTGAGCTGATCTCGGATGACCTCAGAAGGAGCGAGGATTCCGTCCGTGTATATTTTCAGCCCCTCAGCTTGGCTGGAGCCGTCATAAGTGATCATGACGTGTGACCAGACATTGATAGGAAGAGCCTTGCTAGCCTTAACGCGAAGGGCATTTCCAGGATAGAAATGAATCCATGCGGCGCTTAATTTTCCATCTTCGAGTAACAGTTCATAACCTTTACTCGCAGAATCTGTCCAGGCTCTGGTTTGGTGTAGGATGACCGCTCTTTCATGGCGCTTGGCTGGTTTGATCCAGAAGGAAACGCTGAGAGGTGCATCTCGATCGATTTTAGGGAGATTTAGATTGATCGCATGATCGCCAGTGAGTTTTACAGCACCTCCTTTTTTGCCCTCTGCTATCAGCTTGTTTGCAGGATTATTAGCGGCATGAATTTTAAGATTCACGCTATTGGGAAATTTTCCCCCGCTGATGGAGTCAAAAGTAATGTGAGCGAGTTTATTCTTCCAGATTACTTCTTGAGGACGATTTTTAAGCCAAGTCTTAAAACTAGATCGCTCGGATTCTCGGGTATTCGTGAGATTTTCCTCCGCTATTTTGACACTTGCCGATTTAGCCGCAATCTCTTTGTCCTGGGCGTCTGTGCTTAGAATTAAAGTGGGTGGTGGAGCGAGATCATCGTTGAAGTAAGGATAGAGTCCTGCTTCGTCGATATTGGCGAAAAAGGAGCTCATTTCATAGTATGATTTTGTGGATATGGGATCGTATTTATGATCATGACAGCGACTGCATTCCATGGTTAGTCCTAGGAATGCGGTGCCAAAGGTATGAAGGCGGTCTGATACGTATTCGACTCGGAATTCTTCAGGCACGCTCCCTCCCTCAGTTTTCTGTGAGTGTAGTCTATTAAATGTAGTCGCGAGTTTTTGCTCGCGGGTGGCGTTAGGTAATAAGTCACCAGCGATCTGCCATGTCATGAACTCGCTATAGCGTTGGTTTTTCTTGAAGGAACTAATCACCCAGTCGCGCCAAGGCCAAACGTAGCGTGATCTGTCGGTCTGGAAACCATAACTGTCTGCATAGCGTGCGACGTCCATCCACTCGTTGGTCATGCGCTCCGCGTAGGCGTCGGTCAGGAACAGACGATCGACGACTTTTTCATAAGAGTCGGTTGATTCGTCTGCAGCAAAGGTGTCTAGCTCTTGTAAAGTAGGTGGTAAGCCGGTGAGGTCAAAGGTGACCCGCCGCAACCATTTTTCCTTACTGACTTCTGTGGCTGGTTGCAGCTGATGCTTGGCGAACTGATCTTGGACAAATTGATCGATTTCATTATTCGCCCACTCAGTTTTTTCTGGCAACTCGATTTTTTTAGGCACTGGGATGTAGGCCCAGTGTTTGGTGTATTCTGCTCCTTGGCTGATCCAGGCATCTATGGTTTTGCGTTCGCTGTCGCTGAGTGAGCGGTTGGAGTCAGCGGGAGGCATCATGTCATCGCCAGTGCTATGGATATTCTTGTGCAACACACTCTCTTGAAGATTCCCCGCGACGATGCCGAAGCCACCACCTTCGAGAGCTTTCTTGGCATTTTCTTCGGTGTCGAGTCGGTAATCAGATTCCTGGTTTTTGGCGTCGGGGCCATGGCAGTGGAAGCATTTATCCGAAAGAATCGGCATCACGTGGTTGTTGAAACTCACTTTCTCATAGCTGATAGTTTCTGCCTCTGCTTCCTCAGAAATGGCTACTATTTTCTTTTCACAGGAAGCGAATAAGAACACAGCAGCCAAGCTGCATAGCAGCTGGAGCGGGTGACGGATGGAATGAGTGACGGGCATGATTCTAAATCTAGATGCGGCGAAGAGTTGGAAATAAAAAGTAATGCCAATCTAACTAGGATATACGTCGAGTCAATAGGCTAATCTTTCGAGAAATTTCAGAAGCGAAACCAATGAACCCTGATATTTATTCCTTTCCTTAGGAGGCTGTGAAAAGGCTATAAAAAAACCTGCGTAAGTCAAACTTACGCAGGTTTTTGTTAGATTGTATGGCCTGATATAGCTGAGATTACTTACCGCAGCATTGCTTGAGTTTTTTGCCTGATCCACAAGGGCAGGGGGCATTTCTTCCAACGTTAGCGATTTCGATAGGCTTACGTTTAGGGAAATCTATTTTGACCATTTTGTTGTTCTTCAGGGGGATGCCACCTGCGGTAGAGATTGCCTTGCCGATGTTCAGAGCAGAGATTGGTGGTTCCTCAGATTCATGGTCGCTGTAGTTAGCTGGCATGTCTTGCAGGAACTGCTCGAAGTTATCTAGGCTCGTGGTGGAGCGGAACAGGTTGTTGAGTGACTCAGCCTTGATGTTCTCCATCAGAGTCTGGAAGATCGAGTAAGCTTCCACTTTGTATTCTACCAGTGGATCCTTTTGGCCCTGAGCGCGGAGGCTGATTCCTTCGCGGAGCGAGTCCATATTGTAAAGGTGTTCTTGCCAAAGTTTATCGATGCCGGTGAGGATGATGTGTCTCTCCAGATGATCGAGAAGTTCTGGTGCTTCGTGCTCGGTCTTGAGCTGATAAGCCTTCTTAACTTCACTGATAATCCACTCTGAGTTTCCCTCTGCATCTCTGTCATGGAAACCTGAAGTTTCAATGGTGAGTGCGAGTGGGAATGTGGTGTTTACCCAGTTGAGTAGTTCTGCGTAGTCGGGTGACCCTTGATCTCTGTTCTCTAGAAAATCACTAACGCGCTCAGGGATGATTTCGTCAATGATCTCATCAATCAATTCACGTGGATCCTCAGTAGATAGGACTTCGTTTCTGTAGCCATAGACCACTTCACGCTGCATGTTCATCACGTCGTCAAAGTCTAAAACACGCTTTCGCCAGGTATAGTCACGCTGCTCGACTCTCTTCTGAGCGGTCTCAATGGAGCGGTTCAGCCACTTGTGCTCAAGAGCCTCGCCATCTTCCATTCCAAATCTCTCCATCATGCGAGTCATGCGATCAGCTGCCGCGAAGTTTCTCATGAGGTCATCCTCAAATGAGATGTAGAACTGGCTCATTCCTTTGTCTCCCTGACGTGCACAACGTCCGCGGAGCTGGCGATCCACTCGGCGTGACTGGTAGCGCTCACAGCCGATGACCATGAGTCCGCCTATCTCCTCTACGCCTTCTCCGAGTTTGATGTCGGTGCCTCGTCCAGCCATGTTGGTGGAAACGGTGACCGCCGCTTTCTTACCTGCGCGGCCGATGATGTCTGCTTCTTGTTCGTGGAATTTAGCGTTTAGCACGGAGTGCGTGATCTTAGAACGTTTAAGCATTCTGGAAAGTGTCTCGGAGGCATCGACGGATGCGGTTCCTACCAGAACTGGCTGTCCTTTCTCCTGACATTCAGCGATTTTGTTGACTACCGCATTGTATTTCTCTCTGCGGGTTTTGAATACCTGATCATTTAAATCCTCGCGTTGGTTAGGCTGGTTGGCAGGGATAGGGAGGACATCTAGTCCATAGATGTCACTAAATTCTGCTGCTTCAGTTTCTGCCGTTCCTGTCATTCCTCCGAGCTTCTCATAGAGGCGGAAGTAATTTTGAATAGTGATTGTAGCGTAAGTCTGAGTCTCGCGTTCCACGGTGACACATTCTTTGGCCTCGATCGCCTGGTGAAGGCCATCGGACCATCGACGACCTTCCATTTTACGGCCAGTCTGCTCATCGACGATTTTCACCTTATTTTCCTCGACCACGTATTCGACATCCTTCTCGTAGATACAGTAGGCCTTGAGAAGTTGGGAAATGGAGTGGACTTTTTCGCCCTGCTTATCCAGACGGGCATTAAGAGATTCTTTTTCGGATGCTTTTTGGTTATCACTTAGATCATGATTTGCATCAATTTCGGCATACTCAACCGCTATATCTGGTAATGTGAATGCATCATCATCATCTGGCGCGAGAAGCCGGCGACCTAAGTCCATGAGGTCAGCATCGTGCGCTTTCTCATCGATCGTGTAGTAGAGTTCTTCCTTCGCTGCATAGAGTTCTTTCTTCTGCGCGTCTTGGTAAAATGATAGCTCGGTCTTATCGATGAGGCGGCGGGATTCAGGCTCCTGCATGTGCTTCATCAGTTGGCGGTTACGCGGTTGTCCCAGTTTGATCTTGAAAAGACAGCGTCCTGCATGCTCGTCATCGCCAGCCTCCAAGGCCTTATTAGCCTCGTCTGCAAGCTCGGTGCAGAGTGCATTTTGCTTCTTCACTAGCTGTTCGATCATCCCTTTGTACTGATCGTATTGCTCAGTGTTAGAAACGGTTGATGGTCCTGAGATAATCAGTGGCGTTCTTGCTTCATCAATAAGCACTGAGTCAACCTCATCAATAATAGAAAAGTAGTGTCCACGCTGCACCTGCTCATCCTTAGAGGATGACATGCCGTTGTCGCGTAGGTAGTCGAAGCCAAATTCTGAGTTCGTCCCGTAAGTGATATCATTGGTATACTGAGCACTACGGATATGTGGCGGCTGCATGTTCTGAATACAACCGACACTGAGACCAAGGTAATTATAGAGCGCGCCCATCCACTGTGAGTCACGCATCGATAAGTAATCGTTCACTGTAACCACGTGGATACCAAGGCCTGTGAGGGCATTGAGATAGACGGGGAGTGTGCCCACCAGGGTCTTGCCTTCACCAGTCATCATTTCTGCGATCATTCCACGGTGTAGCGCGATGCCTCCTACAAGTTGGACATCAAAGTGCACCATGTTCCACTCCGTTTCCTGATCACCTACTGTGAGTGAGGATCCTAGCATGCGGCGGGCAGCATTTTTAACCACTGCGTAGGCCTCCGGGAGGATTTTATCGAGATATTTAGCACGCTTATCAGAGAAATCTTCTTCTATGTTGTTAAATGCCTCCTTAGCTTTTTCGATAGATTCTGGAGTTGCGGATACGGTTGGAAGTGATGGGTATTCATCACGCAGATCGGAGAATCTCTGCTCCACAACTTCTGCGAGTGCAGACAGTGTGTCAGCCTCCATAGACTCGATGTGGCGCTTAGTAGGTGTGTCGAGCGGCAGATATCTGTGCAGATGCTTCTGCCATTTGGCGGTGCGAGCAAGAACGTCCTCCGTGGATTCCTTCTGGAGCGCATCTTCTATTTGATTGATTTGGGCAACCACTGGAAGAATGCTCTTCTTGATTACTCGCTCATTTTTGTTACCTACGATTTTTTGTAATGTCCACTTTAGCATAGCTTTATGCCCGATCTGTTAAAGGGCGCGTTTTCCATACACAGGGATAGGCCATGTGGCAAGCACAGCATTGAGTATTTTCATGGGTTCTATTATTTATGAATAAAGAGAACGAGGATAAATTGGGCAGACACTTCCTTCGGATGCATTCAGATCTGAGCGGCTCGGTGATCAATCCTATCCGCTGTGATCGCTTACTAAATGGTTGCCAGAAAAGATCATTAGAATTTGAACTTGATTGTTTCCAATACAGTCGCATTCTAGCGCAGTGAGCAAGGTGCCGGTAAAACCAAGTTTAGAGGAGTTTCGCAACTTAGCGAAGCTGGGGAATGTCGTGCCTGTGTATGCGCAGTTGGCGGCAGATTTTGAGACGCCACTTTCGGCATTTATGAAGATAGCCCAGCAGGATGGGGCATTCCTTTTTGAAAGCGCAGAGAGCACTGATGCCAGTGGTAGGTATTCCATCATGGGGACGGATCCGCGTGCGGTATTCATTGCCCATGGTAAAGATATTTCCCTGACTGAGAATGGTGAGACTTGCAAATGGACCGCTGATAGCGAAAGCGATGTCCTGAGCGAGCTCGAAGCACTGATGGCACAGTATAAGCCAGTGACTCACGGTGACGCGCCACCATTCTACGGCGGGGCAGTAGGTTATATATCCTATGATGCGGTGAAGCAGTTTGAGCCAACGATCAAGACCTCTCCAGAAGATGACCTAGGGCTTCCAGATGCGGTGTTTATGATCGCGGATACTTTGTTGATCTTTGATCATAAATTGCGCCGTCTTCTGGTAGTTGCGAACGCCTTCTTAGATGACGAAGAGACGAGCCAGGATGAAGCCTATGAAGAGGCAAATCAGCGCATAGCAGCGATGCTTTCCCAGCTAGATGTCCCACTACACATCGCTCCGCTAAATGGTTTCACCGAATATGAAGTCCCGGTGCCAACCAGTAATACCACCCAAGAAGAATACGAGGGTATGGTGCTCAAAGCGAAAGAATACATCGCTTCTGGGGATGTTTTCCAGGTGGTGCCTAGCCAGAGATTTGAAATGGATTTCACGGGTGAACCTGTGGAACTCTACCGTGCGCTGCGTCATGTGAATCCTTCTCCCTACATGTTTATTTTGCAATTTGATGACTTTTCGCTAGTCGGAAGCTCACCAGAAGTCCATGTGCGCGCCATTGATGGCAAGCTAGACATCCGCCCTATTGCTGGTACACGCTGGAGAGGGAAGACTCAGGAGGAGGACGATGCTCTAGCGGCTGATCTCCTCGCGGATGAGAAAGAATGCGCCGAGCACCTCATGCTAGTTGATCTCGCTAGAAATGACGTCGGCCGCATCGCCAAGCACGCGAGTGTCTCGGTGGATGATTTCATGATCGTGGAGCGTTATAGCCACGTGATGCACATCGTTTCCAATGTCAGTGGTCAGCTGGATGAAAAGTATAGCGCATACGATGCTCTGCGATCCACCTTTCCCGCAGGAACAGTCAGTGGAGCACCGAAGATCCGGGCGATGCAGATCATCAATGAGCTAGAAAAGAATAAGCGTTGTTCTTATAGTGGAGCGGTCGGATATTTCGGCTGGGATGGGGGGCATGATTCCTGCATCACGCTTAGAACTTGTCTTCTTAAAGATGGTAGAGCCTACGTCCAGGCTGGAGGTGGGGTGGTGGCTGATAGTGATCCTACCTACGAGTATGAGGAATCATGCAACAAAGCGAAGGCTGTGATCCGCGCAGTTGGCTTAGCTAAAACTTTAACCGATTAAACGACTATGTTACTAGTTATCGATAATTACGACTCATTCACCTATAATCTCGTGCAGTATTTTGGCGAGCTAGGGACAGAAATGAAAGTGGTGCGGAATGATAAAATCACCATCAAAGAAATAACAGAACTAGCACCAGATCTGATCTGTATTTCACCTGGCCCATGCTCTCCCAATGAGGCTGGGGTTAGCTGTGATGTGATTAGAGAATTTGGCGGCAAGATTCCTATACTAGGCGTCTGTCTAGGACATCAAAGCATCGGGCAAGTATTTGGCGGCGATGTCATCAGAGCTACTGAGCTGATGCATGGCAAGACCTCAGCCATCCTACATAACGGAAAAGGTATCTTCAAAGGACTGCCTAGCCCATTCACTGCCACACGCTATCACTCACTCATCGTTCAGCGAGATTCTCTGCCTGACTGCCTAGAAATCACTGCTGAGACAGAAGATGGAGTCATCATGGGTCTCAGGCATAAAGAACTGCAAATCCACGGTGTCCAGTTTCACCCAGAAAGTATCCTCACAGAACACGGGAAAGTGATGCTAAAGAACTTCTTAGATTTAGTCTGAAAAACTTACCTCTGATGACCCTAGCAGAACTTAAATCGGCACTACCAGAATCCAAGCTACGCCACGGTGCGCAGTGGCTATTCTCTCCTGAGCCATTTCGGATTTCTAAGAAAGAAGCCAGAGAGGTTGACAGTCTCGGCCACTCGCTGGCCATGTTTCAAAAAGCCAGCGAGTCGATCTACCAGCGCTCCGCGCTAGGGAGATTACCAGAATGGATTGCTGATCTGTTAGACACTGGTAAGCCAGACTGGATGGTAGAAATCCAGCGTAGCGTGGAACTGCGTGACTCATTACCCCGCGTGATCCGACCCGATCTCATCCTCACCGACAGAGAGACCACGAACGGCTACGCCCTAACAGAGCTCGATAGTGTCCCCGGTGGAATGGGTATCGCCACCTGGCTCAGCCAAGTTTACACCGCCCACGGTTTTGAAGTATTCGGTGGAGCCAACGGTATCGCCGATGGCTTTAAAAGCCTGATGCCCGATGGCGGTAAAATTCTGGTCAGTGAGGAATCCGCCGACTACTTGCCTGAAATGAGCTGGCTAGCAGATCAGCTAGGCGATGGTTATGAGGCTATTCAAGCCGAGGCTGACGACGTAAAAGACGATGCAGACAGATACCGATTTTTCGAGTGGTTTGACTGGCAAAACATCCCCCAAGCAAAGCAACTAGCCAGCAGGACTAATCTCACCTCACCGTGTAAACCTCACCTAGAAGAAAAACTCTGGCTCGCATTACTCTGGTCGCCAGCACTAAAAGAGCTCTGGGAAAAAGAAATGCGCGGCAGCCATCTAAAACGCGTCCGCGATGTCGTCCCATTCGGCTGGCCCATGGATCCCACACCACTCCCACCACACGCAGCACTCCCGAGATTAGGAGTAAATAGCTGGACAGAAGTGGGGGAGTTCAGCCAAAAAGACCGCAGACTAGTTGCTAAAATAAGCGGTTTCAACGAGCTAGCTTGGGGCTCAAAAAGCGTCACTATTGGCCACGATCTCTCAGGTGATGACTGGAGCGCCGCGATAGAAAAAGCAAGCAATGATTTCTCAACCCAGCCCTGGATGATGCAACAGTATCAGTCAGGCAGAGTCGTAGAACATCCCTATTTCGATGAAGAATCCGGCGAAGTCAAAATCATGAAAGGCAGAGTCAGGCTCTGCCCCTACTACTTCATCGATGCCAAAGGTAAAACCAAAATGGGCGGCACCATGGCGACCATCGTCCCTTCTGACAAAAAGAAAATCCACGGCATGAGAGACGGGATCTTAGTGCCTTGCATGGTAGAGGGATAGCGATTGTATCATGCCAGATTCTAGTTTCCTGACTTTATGGAGTTTTGCTAACTAATACGTTAGCTTTATTTGTCATTCTATTGAGGGCGATCAAGCTAGGGAGGATTGAATGGCGATTCGATGGGTAGCA
>TARA_B110000879_G_scaffold102365_1_pt1 | contig 14519 bp, 13 predicted proteins | sample TARA_B110000879 | Tara Oceans TARA_B110000879 (sample SAMEA4398094) | marine metagenome | biome: Polar Biome; feature: [SRF] surface water layer (ENVO:00010504); material: water (ENVO:00002006), including particulate matter (ENVO:01000060) such as... | depth 5 m
GAATATAAATGCTATATAAATCAATATTTTATACCAATGCTTTTATTGAGTGGGGGTAGGTAATAGCAACCAACTCATTGATTTGTAATGATTAGTTGGTTACACAAATTTTTCGCAGGAAATATAACTGATTGATTTAGTTGAAAACCTTTCTTACCGTTATACAAACGTGTGACTACTGAAAACAATAGTAACTCGTAGACTGAATTTGGCACTCAAAAAGCAAGAATTTAAAGCCGACGAAATCCGAATCTTCGACGAAGCTTGTGTGTAAAGCGAGGGGAGTATTGGTAGTTTCGTATGTGGATTGCGAAAGAAAAAAATATGCACGCAAAGGCCTACGCATACGCAGTGAAACAATGGTAGTGGAACATGGCAAAGCAGCCTATTTAGAAATTCACACAAATCTCCAGCAAGGTAAAACCTACTTTTCAAGTACCACTAAAGAAGGCGTGCAACAGCAGTTTGACTTTCGCAAACGTGATGTTGAACTTGGACATATTGTTAGTGGCAGGCTTGCAACGATAGCTACGCACTTATAGCATTGGCTCAGCTTCAGAGTAAGCAGGTACGACTGAATTTGCAGAGTTGGGTTCTGCTTGTGACGCTGTTTTTTTGGGGCCTACCACAATAACAAATGCAACGGGTACTTCTAGTGGTAGATTACTCAAAGATAATGGTGATGATGCGAGCAATTGTAATAATTCAAGTCGTATTAGGTGGGTGATTAGTTATGCATCGCCGCTAGTAGTTACAGAGCAATCAAACTTTGATTTAGCCTTTAGGATTACTAATGGCTTTACTATTGAATTGGCAGAATCTAGTGGGGTTGATTATGTGGCAACACCAGGTGTAAACCCACATGAAGTGGTTCTCTCTACATATTAAATGGCAGTGTTTTTTATTCTCCATCACTATTCAGCTCCCAAGAACCTAACTGTTGTCGCTAAAAAGATTAGTTTTTATCAGCTATAAAACTATATCTATAAAGCCCTGATTTTTTAAATAATTTAAAGAAGCCATAGAGAATAGGGTGATTTAGATAATTTCAGCGAAAAGATATTCTTTTTCTATAATGTCCATCCTCTGCGGCTATAAGGCTAAGATGATTAACTTAGGTCTTACTAAAGCAGATTATCTTAGTAGATGTTGACGTCATTTAATTTTGACAGACTTGCTCAAATAATATTTTCAGCATAGTGTGACGTAAATCGCCTAATAGTGTCATTAATAAGTTGTTGTAAGTAGTGAGCTATCCATGTCGTAAAGAACTGGCAAAAGAAGAAACCACTAAGCTAGCAAAAGCAGAAGCAACAGCTATAAGATTGAAGCATAGAAAAAACGTTAAAAGTGATAGCTGAGCTACACATTGCTTGCGCAAGAACCATGAGGTTGCAATAAGTGTTTGATATTAAATTAGGGAATATCAATGCTATTACTGAGTGGAAATAGGTATCTGTTATTAAGTCACAGATTCTATTGTAATCTCTATATACAATCCATCAATTGGAATTTATTTATTAAACCAGTAAAACACTCAGGAAGAAAAAATGTATTTTGTATATGAATATTTATTAACTACACAAGCGCTTGTATTGGTTTTAATTGTAATCGGACTTAAAGGGTCAATTAAATTCGTTCCGCAAAATCGCGCGTATGTGATCGAACGTTTTGGAAAATATCAGTCTACAAAAGAAGCGGGATTAAATTTTATCATGCCCTTTATTGATCGCGTTTCAGCTAATCGTTCTCTCAAAGAAAAAGCTGTCGACGTGCCTGAGCAAAGCGCTATTACGAAAGATAATATTTCCTTGTCTGTAGACGGCGTACTTTATTTTCGTGTGCTTGATCCATATAAAGCAACTTATGGTATAGATGATTATGAGTTTGCTGTCACTCAGTTGGCTCAAACCACGATGCGTTCTGAGTTGGGTAAAATGGAGCTAGATAAAACCTTTGAAGAGCGTGACATATTAAACACTAATATCGTAGCTGCAATTAATGAAGCTGCAGTCCCATGGGGTATTCAAGTACTTCGTTATGAAATAAAAGATATTGTGCCTCCTCTGTCAGTTATGGAAGCGATGGAAGCACAGATGAAAGCCGAGCGAGTGAAGCGTGCCCAGATCCTCGAGTCAGAAGGGGATAGACAATCGGCTATTAACCGAGCTGAGGGTGAAAAAGCATCAGTAGTGCTAGCTGCCGAAGCAGAAAAGGAAGAACAGGTTTTACGCGCAGAAGGTGAGGCCAAGGCGATTGTGGCGGTTGCATCAGCCCAAGCAGAATCTCTAAGACAAGTAGGTCAGGCAGCAGCAACTGATGAGGGTCAGAAAGCAGTACAGCTTGATTTGGCGACCAAGGCAATTGAAGCTAAACTTGCTATAGCGAAAGAGTCTTCAGTGGTCTTACTACCCGATAACGGTACGGACACAGCCAGCATAGTTGCTCAGGCGATGACGATTATAAAAACGCTTAATAAGAATACTGCGAGCTAAAAAATGAATTGGATCAGTAATAATTTGTCTGAAAGTTTGATTATGGCTGGTTTGGCATTGCTGGTTATCGAAGTTGTGATTTTGGGTTTCTCAACCTTCGTGCTGTTTTTTGTTGGTCTTGCAGCGTTGATAGCAGGGGGGCTTATGGCCGTAGGTGTTGTCCCTAATTCAATGCTCAGTGCATTGTCCAGCGTGGGAGTATTAACAGCCATATTGACCGTGCTTTTATGGCGCCCACTGAAGTATATGCAAGCTAATGTTGAAACTAAGAAAGTTACGAGTGATTTGGTTGGACACAGTTTTATTTTAAATGAAGCTGTCTCTATGACTAAAAATCCTGCATACCGTTATTCAGGTATCGATTGGAATCTTAGTAGCGAAGAAGAGTTACTAGCAGGTACCTTGGTTGAAGTGACCACAGTTGCTGTTGGGAAATTCATCGTTCAAGCAAAATTGTCATAGGCTGTTTTTTACGCCAACATAAACAACATTGTAGCCCAGTGAGAACTTTCGTTCACATCATTACTGGGCTTCCTGAGGATATACAGATGGTGTTGCTCTAACCGATCTGTCTATGGAATATTTAAAGATGAAGTACGTAATCTTACTAATTACCCTAGTCCTTACCCTATGATAGTTTTTAGGTGGTATTTTTCAGGCTAGGATCCAAGCATGCTTAGCCAAACCAAGAGCATACGGCTGAATTTTTTAAAAATGACGGCTCAGATCTGTTGCTTAGTTTAGTGTTGTCAGAATGCGTTCAAGCAATCAACAAAGTAATGCCAAGAACTCTCAAGTTGCACATTACGCGATGGTGAGCTGTGCAGAGCTTAGCCTTATACTCCTCTATGTGAATATACTTCAAAATTTTACAACGCAATCACCGGCACAGATTCCGCCTGCGTGTGTTTGTCTTGCCTGCCATTTTAAACCTATAGTCTGTCGGTTATGACGGCTGACTTAATCAAGCCTCAGGCTGTGGTTTGTTTGCTGCGTGATACCCTGCGGCTGGCCGATAACCCAGCACTGGTTGCGGCCGCGCGTGAAGCACAACGCTTACAGGCGCTATTGATTCCCTTAACCTGTCTACAGCCCAATCGATGGGCTGCTGAGCAGTTTGGTTTTGCACGTGCAGGTCCGGCATGGCAGCGATTTCGAATGGAATCTCTGTTGGCTTTAAAGGCTGATCTTGAGCAGCAGGGAAGTACGCTGTGGACAGCGGAAGAGACGCTATCACAGGCCTTGCAGAGAGTTTCTGCAAGTGTCGAGGTCTGTTGTGTGGTGACTGATTTACCCTTGGCGACAGAAGAGCGTCTTGAGAATGCAGGGCTTGTCAGTAACGGCTATCGTGTTATTGCGCTGGAGTCAGCGGAACTTTTCGATGAAGCACAGCTACCTTTTGCCTTGTCTGATTTGCCTTCAACTTTCTCCAAGTTTCGTAAGGCTGTTGAGAAAAAGCATGCCTTGAGCCCAGCGGCTCCTCTGGCTGTTCCTAGGCTGTCAGCATTGCACAAGCAACCATGGCCTGATCCCCTAGAATATTTAGCCCAGAGCGGCGCTCAAGCGCTTCAGACAGTGTCACATTTACGCGGTGGGCGTGAGGCCGGGCTGGCTTATTGGCAGGGCTATTTGGAGTCTGCGGCACTGTCTCACTACAAGGAGACACGCAATGCCTTTGAAGGGCTTTATCAATCGAGTTATTTGTCTCCCTGGTTGAGTCACGGCTGTTTATCAGCGCGTGAGATTTGGGCTGATGTGCTGGCTTATGAGGCGCAGCACGGCGCTAATGATTCGACCTATTGGTTGCGCTTTGAATTGCTTTGGCGAGAGTTTTTCCATTGGTATAGCCGTGTCTCTGATGCGACTCTGTTTCGTAAATCAGGTCCTGAGGCCCGTGAAGTTGCTGGTGATCGCGGTGAAAAACGGCTGCAACGCTGGGTGGCTGGCGCTACTGGATGCGATATTGTTGATGCCAGTATGCGTGAGCTAGTCGCCACGGGCTGGATGAGTAATCGTGCGCGACAGCTGGTTGCCAGCCATCTGATTTATGAGTCAGGTTTGGATTGGCGTTTGGGCGCAGCTTTTTTTGAGGCGCATTTAGTCGACTACGATGTCGCCAGTAATTGGGGTAACTGGGCTTATATTGCTGGAGTTGGGCCGGACCCACGCGGGGGTCGGGTGTTTAATCTGGAGCAGCAGGCAGCGCGCTATGATCCAGAGGGTGTTTATCAGCGGCGTTGGCTCTCCTAATGACTGCTGTCGTCGTCTGGTTTAAACGTGATCTAAGAGTTGAGGATCACGCTGCCTTAGTTGCAGCCGCAGCTGAAGGTCCGATCTTGCCGGTTTATATTGTTGAGCCGGATTATTGGCGCATGGCTTATACCTCGGCACGACAGTGGCAGTTTTTGAAGGAATCCCTACTCGCCTTAGATCAGGCACTGACATTACTAGGGCAGCCCTTATGGATTGCTGTCGGTGAGACTGAAGAGGTTTTCACACGGATGCAGCAGCGGTTTCAATTTCAGCGTATGCACTCGCATCAGGAAACAGGCCCAGGCTGGACTTATCAACGTGACCAAAAGATAAAGGTGTGGGCTAAGAAGAATCAGGTTGAATGGCTGCAACATCGTCAGCATGGTGTTGTTAGAGGTCGCGCTCAGCGTCAGCATTGGGCCAAGCAATGGGCGCAGTTGATGAATGCAAAGCGCTTACCAATCAGTGCTGAGCTGCAAGGTGTCGGGCTTCCTCCAAAGCCTGCATGTGAGGTCTTGGCGGCACTGCAGATTGGTGCTGAGACACTCATTGATGCACAGGCAGGTGGTCTTGTTGCGGCAGAGGGCTTGCTCACTGAGTTCCTACAGACACGGGCTGAAGGCTATCGTGGTGGTATCTCTAGTCCACTGACAGCACGCACGGTGTGCTCGCGCTTATCGCCTCACTTATCGCTGGGCACACTGAGTTTGAGAACGGTTTGGCAGTTAAGTCAGGCTCGGCGAGATGAGTTAAAAGCGGGGGGTGGGCAGAGTCGCTTTGTTGCAAGTTTGAAGTCGTTTGGCTCAAGGTTGCATTGGCATTGTCATTTTATGCAAAAGCTGGAGTCAGAACCGCGCATGGAGTTTGAAGCGCTGCATCGAGGCTTTATTGGATTGAGAGAATTTAAGCCGGAGGACGCAGAACGATTACAACGGCTGACAGAAGGGCGTTTAGGTTGGCCTTTTGCTGATGCCTGTCTGCGCTGCTTGCAGCAGACAGGTTGGATCAACTTCCGTATGCGTGCCATGTTGGTGGCGATTGCGAGCTATCATTTGTGGCTGGATTGGCGCCTAACAGCACCTGTATTTGCACGCTGGTTTACTGATTTTGAGGCCGGCATTCATTTTTCCCAGATGCAAATGCAAGCAGGTACCACGGGGATCAATGCTAATCGTATTTATTCACCACTGAAACAATCAGAAGATCAGGACCCTGCTGGGAAGTTTATCCGACTATGGCTTCCAGAGTTATCTCAAGTGCCTACTGAATGGATTCATGCGCCGTGGCGTATGCCCTTAAATCTTCAGCAACGTTACGCCTGCATCATCGGGAAGGACTACCCTGAAGCGATTGCTGAGCCGACACAGTTAGCGCGTGAAGCGCGAGCAAAACTCAAACAATGGATGCTAGAACATGATCTGCGTCCAGAAACGGCTAGAGTATTGAAAGCACATGGCAGTCGACGTAGACAACATCGTCCTCGTAAGCCTAAAAAAAGTACGGCGGCACAAACACTTTTGGATTTTGACTGAGTAAGATGAGGCTGCAAAACAGCCTCATGTGATACCTAAGCGGATGACTTTATAGCGATGACATTCTCGGTTTATCTATTGCCTCTGATTAGAAAATATAATCCAACAAGTAATAGGAATAGCTGTTCGCTGGTGAATAACTGAGTGCTAATAAACCAATCTCTGTGAGCAATGTTAAACGCATTCAACATAATAATCACAACCAGCAAGGCGCCCAGACGTGTCAGTAGATTGCCGCCATGACCGCGACTAAATCCACCTAAGATTATTGCAGCGCCTGCTAGTATCTCGGTTACTGCAACGGCACTGGCAAGTAACGGAGAAAAGTCAAAGTTGTCGATCAGTCTCTGTGGTGGCAACGGGAGTTTGCTCGAGCCATGAATAAGAAAAGCAATGCCTAGTCCTAATCGCAGCCCCCAAGGTGCTAAGCCGCTTAGTTTTAACATTAGGCTATCAATTGTGTTGTCTAAAACTCTCATGATTCATCCTTAAGTTGTCTTTTAATAAATTTATTGGTCATTAATAGCAATAAGCTTAAATTAAGCCTTTCTTGTCTGCTGTGATATGGATAACAGAGTTGACTCACTAATTTATAATTAGTTCGTTTAGTATTGATTTTATAATGCTGTTTAGAGCATTGCTGAGTAAACTAAGAGAATGACTACTAACCACTGTGATAAAGACCATTATTGGATGCAGCTTGCCTTAGAGCAGGCAGCATTGTGTGCTGAATTTGACGAGGTACCCGTAGGGGCCTTGGTTGTTCAAGACGGGCAGCTCTTAGCAAGGTGTGGCAATCGGACGGTCAGTGGCCACGATCCCTGTGCGCATGCGGAAGTCCTTGCTTTGCGTGAAGCGGCTTCATCAGTACAAAACTATCGTCTCACAGAGGCGACGCTGTATGTCACCTTAGAGCCTTGTATGATGTGTGCTGGTGCCATTCTAGCTGCTAGAGTGAAGCGCTTAGTGTTTGCTGCCTATGATCTTAAGACCGGCGCTGTTGGTGGTTGCTTTAATTGGTTGACCGACAGTAAGCACACGCACAAGGTGCAGGTGCTTGGTGGTGTGATGGAGCTGCAGAGTGCTGAACTGTTGCAGCAGTTTTTCAAGAATAAACGCGGATGAGACCTAGTCTTGTGTTGGCTCTGTTTTAAACTTCCAGTTCATCAGGTCATAGTAATTACGGATGTTGCGAACATATAAGGCTGCCTCACGTCCTCGAGCATAGCCATAGCGCGTCTTCTTATACCATTTCTTTTTTTCGAGTAAGGGTAGTGAATCTCTGATATCAGCCCAACGGTCTGGGTTACCGCCCTGTCTCTCTGTAATTACACGGGCATCTTCAAGGTGGCCATAACCTATATTATACGCTGCCAATGCTAACCAGCTGCGATCAGGTTCTTTAATTCGATCAGGTAGTTTCCCTTTCATGCGTACAAAATAACGCGCACCACCCTCAGTGCTTTGTTCCGGGTCACGTCGGTTTTTGATGCCTAATTGTTTTGCTGTGTTCTGCGTTAGCATCATCAGTCCACGAACACCAGTGGGTGAGATGGCCTTTGGATTCCAATGTGATTCTTGGTAACTTATAGCAGCAATTAAACGCCAATCTAAATTATGCTTTGCAGCGGCTTCTTTGAAGATTGGGATTAATTTTTCAAGACGGTTTTTAGTGTGATGGAAGAAGGTGACTGAGCCTGCGTAGCCTAGTCCATCAGCATGATCAAAATGTTTTTCTTGTAGCTCTTCTAAAAAACCATTGTCTTTGCTTGCCGCTAAGAATTCATTAGCTTTGTCTATGAGTGAGTGGTCTTTGTTTTTAGGAAAAGCCCAGGCTAGTGACTCTGCAGTACTAACAGTGAAGCCTTTGCGCAGTTGTGGGAAGAAGCGTTTATTTAAATTAAAGTCGATTGAATCACAGATTAGGTAGTCGATCTCACCATAATTTAATTTGTTAAATAATTGCTCTATATCCAGTGTTGAATGTGAGCGCCAATTTAAGAATGAATAGGTTTCTTTGAGTTGAATCAGTTGTGCGTGATGACTACTGTTATCTAGGACATCTATAGTTGCGTCACGCAGGTCCTCAAAAGTTTTTGGTTTTGATTCGCCAGCACGATATAGCAGTAGTTGTGAGACCTGATTATAAGGGGTGCTGAAATTGACCAGATTTTCACGCTCATCAGTAATCGTTATGCCTGCAGAGGCTAAATCGACATGACCACTTTCTAAGTCTGCAAGTTGACTATCAAAATTTTCATCTGTGATGAAGTTGGCGCTGACGCCTAATTTTTCAGCAAAGGCCTTTGCTAGGTCGTATTCAAAACCGGTCGGTTCGTCGTTACGGTAATAGTAAGTGGTCGCTGAGTTGCGCGTGACGATATTGAGTTCGCCTCGTTTCTTAACTTGAGTTAGGGCGTTGTCAGTAAAGTAGTTGTTTTTAAGGAAGAGGCTTAGCAGCAGGCTGCTGACTAGTAAAAGCACATACAGTAGCGATGAATTAAATTTAAGGCGCATGAGAGTTAGTAAAGCGCGTATATGAATGTAGATAGGGGTTTCATTAGGGCTTTATTAAAGCCTTTCCTAGGGTTGCAATGCAAGCTTAAGAGAGCTTGCTTTTGAATAAGCTGCGTTTAAATAGCATTGTTTACATCGGTTTAGGTTTTAGTAGCGGCTGCAGTGGCATATAAACAGTGTGTTGAGGATAGTTGATCGATACTAACAAGCGTGTAACTAGTCGTTTAATAGCCGTTTGGAATTTGCGTTTAATACAGAGGTGCTTGGATTTTTTGTTTTTGATTTAGCCTTATTATTAGTCTTGAGTTGGCTAGCGCACCATCTTTTTCGCTGAAAACATTGTTAGCGGTAAGATTTAGTCGTTTTTATAAGAGAGGAGTAGGGTGAAGTTAGCGACAATTATCAGCAGCTAAAATCTTCCATTTTAAGTGTATAAAATAGGGGCTGACGGATTTAATTTTCAACTAAGCTTGAAGTAAATAATAGCGTCAGAACCAAGCGCGGTTTCTTTGCATATAATGCCTTATATGTAGTGTTTTACGCGTATTTTTGTTTCTTGAATTGTGGCGCTGGTTTGACTTAAATTAGCTTCGTAGAACAGCGATATAGTATATATTTTTACCCAAAAAACTATTGGTATTCCATGTCACGTTGGTGTAGTTTATGCATATTGCCTACGGGTGATGTTTGAAGGGTGGACAAAATCCCCTCTTGGCTGACACATAAAAAAAATATAATAATAGTGTCTCTTAAATAGCCAGAATTTCACGTTAAAAAATATATTACTGTTAATCGTGCTCGGTACTTACCTGCATTTGCTTAAGGCTATGTCATACATGCCTTATTGCTGGTGTGATTGAGGCTAAGCGCTCTAATAATTAGAATTTTATAAGTAACGAAATATGGAAACATTTCCCAGTTTACTGCAGCAACATATAACTCAACGCGCAAGCCATATTGCTATACGCATGAAGCGATACGGCATCTGGAATGCCTATACTTGGCAAGAGATTTCAGCAGAAGTTTCAACACTTGCTAATGGCTTTGCTGCAAAAGGATTGCAAGCAGGTGATCGAGTTGCTGTGATTGGCAACAACGTGCCACAACTATTCTTCGCAATCATCGCCAGTCAAAGTTTAGGAGCAGTTCCAGTGCCTTTGCACGCTGACTCTAACAGCGATGAGCTACGCGGCATGCTTGTGAATTGCAATGCCAAGTTCATTGTTTTGCAAGATCAACAGCAAGCTGATGCAGTGATGCCATTGCTGGGTGAATTATCGAATTTAAGCCAAGTGATTTATGTCGATACCCGTGGGATAGAAAATTATAATGCTGATCAACTGATCAGTTTTGCAGATATGCAGAAGGCTGGCGAAGCTTTCGCAAGTCAGAAGCCTAATTATCTACAAGAAGCCGTTGCTCAGGTTACGCCAGATACCGATGCCTTTATCGTCTATACCGCGGGTACTTCAGGCACGCCAAGAGGCGCAGTCCTTACACACTCTAACTTTTTGACTATTGGTCAAGCGTTTGCTGAGCAAGAGAAGTTGGGTGATGAGGAAGAGGTATTTGCCTACCTACCATTGGCCTATTCAAGCGCATTGTTTTACGTCTACACCTTATGGATGATTAAAGGCTACACAATCAACTGTCCAGAGAGTAATGAAACAACGATGTCGGATATGCGTGAAGTAGGTCCAACCTTCTTATATGGACCTCCGCACTTCTTTAAGACGATGTTTAGCCAAATTAATTCGCGAGCAGCCAGCTCGAAATCCAAGATGATCGATAAGCATCTTGGCGGCATGATGACTACCGGGCGTACCTGGTTAGGTTCAAAACTAGTATTTGAGCCAATCAAGGACTTATACGGTCTGAGTCGCATCAAGAATGCCTATGTTGGTGGAGATATGGTTAGTAATGAAGTATTCCACTTCTTCCGTGCGCTAGGTATCAACTTGAAGACCACTTATGGCTCTGCAGAAAGCGCAGGTTGTATCAGTATTCAACAAATTTCTGAAGATGACTTAACCGGTGAAGAAAATGTTGTAGGCACACCATTACGTGGTGTTGAAGTTAAGATTTTGGATAATCATGAAATTGCATTTAAAGGTCCAAACGCATTTAAGGGTTATTTCGGTGATGCCGCTCAAAGCGGTCAAGCGAAGGATGCTGAAGGCTGGGTTAAGACTGGTGATGTTGGCGAATTAGCTAACAATACTCTGAAAGTACTTGAGCGAATCGATTGTAAATCGAGCTTTAGCACAGGTGCTGATTTCATACCAAAACAAATTGAAAATGCGTTGAAAGCATCGCCATACATCAAAGATGTAGTCGTGGTCGGTGAGCAACGTGATCACTCGGTTGCGCTAATCGTGATTGATGGCGACACCGTAGGTTCTTGGGCCGATATGCGTCAAATTCAATTTACTGGATTGCGTGAATTAGCAACTAAGACCGAAGTGGTTGAACTTATTTCAGAGCGCGTGCGTGAACTTAATACTAGGATCACTCAGGTCGGTGGCGCCAACTGCCCACCAATCAAGCGATACACTGTGTTGAATCGTGAATTCAGCGTAGCAGCAGGTGAAATGACTCGTTCACGAAAGATTCGTCGCCAAGTAATTGGTACAAATAATACAAAAATTATTGAAGCATTATTTGCTGGCGAGCCAACCTTTGATGTAACAGACTCAGCGGGTGAGCTTGTTGCTAAATTAAGATTAGAGACTGCATAAGAATAAAACTATGAATAGTCCAGATAATAAGAAACCAATCCTTGTCCTAAAAGACATTAGTTTGTCATTTAAGGGCGTAAAAGCAATTACTGATATCAGCTTCAATGTTTATGAAGGTGAAATTTGTTCAGTAATCGGGCCGAATGGCGCGGGCAAAAGCTCAATGCTTAATGTAATTAATGGCGTTTATATTCCTCAGGAAGGCACCATTACTTTTGACGGCAAAGAGTTTACAAAAATGAAACCACACAGTGCTGCTGTGATGGGCATTGGCCGTACCTTCCAAAACATTGCATTATTTGCTGGCATGTCAGTTTTAGATAACATCATGTCAGGACGTAACCTGATGATGAAGGCAAACTTCTGGGAGCACGCCTTGAATATAGGCCGTGCAGAGAAGGAAGAGCTAGAACATCGTCAAGCTGTCGAAGAAATCATTGAATTTCTGGGTTTACAGTCAATTCGAAAGACACCAGTCGCTTCATTAGCTTATGGTTTACAAAAACGTGTTGAACTAGGTCGTGCACTCGCAGCGAAGCCTAAAATGCTTCTGCTTGATGAGCCAATGGCCGGTATGACAATGGAAGAAAAATTGGATATGTCTTGTTTCATTCAAGAGATCAACCGTAACTATGGCACCACTATCGTCTTAATTGAGCATGATATGGCTGTTGTTATGGATATCTCCGATCACGTTGTCGTTCTCGACTACGGTAAGAAGATTGGTGATGCTGCTCCTGACGAAGTCATGAATAACCAAGATGTAATCGACGCCTACTTGGGCGTTAGTCACTAATAATTAAGTAGAAAGGAAATATTACGTGGACTATGCGTTTTTCATAGAAGTACTGGTTGGAGGTTTACTCTCTGGCATCATGTACTCACTGGTAGCGATCGGTTTCGTACTGATCTATAAGTCTTCCGGAGTATTCAACTTCGCGCAGGGCACAATGTTGCTCTTAGCGGCCTTAACATTCGTAAGTTTGACTGAACGCATGGTTAGCTTTTGGGTTGCCTTTGCAATCACATTAATGATCATGGTGGTGCTCGGTATTATAATTGAGCGAACCGTAATGCGACCGTTAGCTAACCAATCGTTATTGTCACTCTTTATGGCAACGGTAGGTTTGAACTACTTCCTAGAAGGCCTCGCACAGGGTGTTTGGGATTCAGCAGTTCACGGTATTGATTTAGGCATTTCCAACGACCCGATCTTTTTGATCGAAAAGTTTCCAGAATGGGGCCTAGATATCATTGTCAGTTATTTTGATATGGCTGCTGCTGGTATTGCTGGATTGATGATCTTAGGTCTGTCTTTATTTTTCCAATACACACGTACCGGTCTATCGTTACGCGCGGTATCAGATGATCATCTGGCGGCCATGGCAGTAGGTATTCCACTGAGTCGTATTTGGGCAATTGTCTGGGCTGTTACCGGTGTGATTTGTTTGATCGCAGGTCTACTTTGGGGTGATCGTGTTTCTGTTTCCTTCACCTTGACATCAGCTGTGTTGAAAGGACTACCTGTTATTCTAATTGGTGGTTTGACTTCCATACCTGGTGCTATTGTCGGTGGTTTGATTATCGGCGCGAGTGAAAAATTAGGTGAAATTTATATAGCTGAAATTATTGGTGGGCAAGGAATTGAGCATTGGTGGGCATACACCACCGCTTTGATTTTCTTGATGTTTCGCCCTACCGGTATTTTCGGTGAGAAAGAGATTGAGAGGGTATAGAAATGTTTTATCGTGAAGCAGGAAAACTGGTAAGCAGCTTTAGTAAAGATCGACGTATGCTTCCATTATTGGAAGATCGTTGGCTCGCAGCTCTCTTTATAGCCTTTATGTATTTTGTAGTGACCGCTTTTGCTAGTGACTACATGTTCACAGCAATTCTAATTCCAATTATGGTTTTAGGCGTTGCCACCTTAGGGCTTAATATTGCTGTCGGTTATACCGGTCAGCTCTCCTTAGGTACTGCTGGATTCATGTGCTTTGGTGCATTCTCAGCATTCAACCTTATTCTTCGTATTGATTGGATGACTATCCCGGTCGCTTTCTTCCTTTCTGGATTGATTGCTGGTGGTGCAGGTATTGTCTTCGGTTTACCAAGTCTGCGGATTAAGGGCTTTTACTTAATTGTATCGACCTTGGCTGCGCAGTTCTTCGCTGAATGGGTGTTTAACGCATACCCTTGGTTCTTAAACAACACATCTTCCGGTGTCGTTTCATTACCAATGCATCACTACCGTGTATTCCCAGGACAAGAGAACACGCCATTTAATGCCGCATTCTGGCATAGCTCACAGGGACGTTACTTACTTACGCTTACTGTGACAGTGCTTCTAGTGCTTGCATGTAAGAATCTGGTGCGAAGTAATACCGGTCGTAACTGGATGGCAGTACGTGATATGGATATCGCCGCTAAGGTTATTGGTATTCCTGTTGCTAAAACAAAGCTGATGGCCTTCTTTATCTCAACATTCTATTGTGGTGTTGCAGGTGCGATGTACTGTTACTGCTATATCGGTAACCTAGACTTTATGATCTTTAACCTTCGTCGATCATTCCTAGTAATGTTCATGGTGATTGTTGGTGGTCTCGGCTCAATCTTAGGATCTTTCCTAGGAGCGATCTTTGTCTATGCTTGGCCAATCGTTATTACCCGAGGTAGTGACTTTATCTTTGGTGGTGGCGCAATTGATACCGCCTTTATCGAAAACAACTCTAAGATTGTTGTCGGAACTATCATCATCGTGCTCTTAATTCGTGAGCCGGGTGGATTTGCAGCCTTGTGGGCTAGCAGCAAGCAAAAGCTACGAGTTTGGCCATTTGCTCAATAAAATTATAAATTTCCTGGCACGTAATCAGGGATGAAAAAAGCAGTAAAACTCAACGAGGAGTAATCAATGAAAGCAAGAGTAACGGTACTCGCGAGTGCACTACTAGCAATGGTAGGCATGAGCAACGTAGTCAGTGCAGAAG
>TARA_B110000879_G_scaffold15681_1_pt1 | contig 14519 bp, 14 predicted proteins | sample TARA_B110000879 | Tara Oceans TARA_B110000879 (sample SAMEA4398094) | marine metagenome | biome: Polar Biome; feature: [SRF] surface water layer (ENVO:00010504); material: water (ENVO:00002006), including particulate matter (ENVO:01000060) such as... | depth 5 m
AGTTTTTGGAAAGAGTGGGGAAGTGAAATGAAAGTTCGTGCTTCTGTTAAAAAAATCTGTCGCAACTGTAAAGTTGTTCGTCGCAAGGGTGTTGTTCGGGTTATTTGTAACTCTGAGCCTCGTCATAAGCAGCGGCAGGGTTAAGTCAGGTTATTGAGCCTGGTTTTAGTATTCAACTTCAGGTTGATTTTCTAGTAGTCCAGCGGTAAACTACCGCGCCTTTTGAACACAGGTCTATTAGCGGTATTTTATTCGCTACTGTAGGAAGATGTGCAAAAGGGGCTCCTTCTTAGTGTTAACTATGAAGTAGAAGAATCACGCTTGGATTGCTGAATTTAATGTTAAGTCCTTGGGGTAAATAAACTTCAGGTGATAAGCAAACGAAAGTTTTGGAGTAATTTGGATGGCTCGTATAGCTGGTGTCAACATCCCGGATCACAAACATGCGGTGATATCGTTGACCTATATCTATGGTATTGGTCGCCCTTCAGCCAAGCAGTTATGCGCTGCTACCGGAGTTGCTGAAGACATTAAAATCGGGACGTTAAACGAAGAGCAGTTAGATTCGTTGCGTTCGGAGATTGGTAAAATGAGCGTTGAAGGTGATCTTCGTCGTCAAGTATCGATGAACATTAAGCGCTTGTTGGACCTAGGTTGTTACCGCGGTCTGCGGCACCGTAGAAATTTACCGCTTCGTGGCCAGCGTACCAAAACAAATGCAAGAACCCGCAAAGGACCTCGTAAGCCAATTCGCAAATAATTTTTGAGATGTGGCAGTGCAGGGTAAAAAGAATTTAAGTGAGTATTCATACTTGCTTTAGTGTAGCTACATCACTTTTTGTAGTGCTGATATTAGAGTAGGAACATCATGGCTAAAGATAATAAGCCGGCCCGTAAAAAGGTCAAAAAGACCGTTGTGGATGGCATTGCGCACATCCATGCGTCTTTTAACAACACCATAATTACTATAACTGACCGTCAGGGTAACGCTCTTAGTTGGGCGACTGCGGGCGGGTCTGGTTTCCGTGGGTCTCGTAAAAGTACGCCTTTCGCTGCCCAGGTGGCTGCTGAGCGTGCTGGTATAGCAGCCCAGGAATATGGTCTAAAAAATCTCGATGTTGAAGTTAAGGGCCCAGGTCCAGGTCGAGAGTCTGCCGTACGTGCACTTAATAATGCAGGGTACAAGATAGGTAGCATTAATGACGTAACGCCAATTCCACACAATGGCTGTCGTCCTCCCAAGAAACGTCGCGTTTAATCAAGTTACAGGAATACAAACATGGCTAGGTATTTAGGCCCAACATGTAAGCTGTCCAGAAGAGAAGGAACAGACCTGTTCTTGAAGAGCGGTGTTCGTCCTCTGGATTCAAAATGTAAAGCAGAAGCCCCTCCCGGTGTTCATGGCGCTCGTCGCGGTCGCTTGTCGGATTATGGTGTGCAGCTGCGCGAAAAGCAGAAGGTTCGTCGGATATATGGCGTACTAGAGAAGCAGTTTCGCAACTACTACAAAGAAGCTGCCCGCTTGAAAGGCGCAACAGGTGAGAACTTACTGCAATTGCTTGAAAGTCGTCTCGATAATGTTGTTTATCGTATGGGCTTTGGCTCAACTCGCGCTGAATCACGTCAGTTGGTTGCCCACAAGTCTATTCTGATAAATGACAAAGTGGTCAATATTGCGTCCTATCAGGTCAAAGCTGGAGATAAAGTGTCTGTTCGCGAAAAGGCGAAAAGCCAATTGCGTGTTAAGCAGGCGATTGAGCTCGCGGCTCAGCGTGGCGATGCCGAGTGGATTGAAGTCAACGTCAGCAATATGGAAGGCACTTACAAGGCCAAGCCAGACCGTGCTGATCTTTCTTCAGAGATTAATGAAAGTTTGATTGTTGAGCTGTACTCGAAGTAATCGGTTTACTGATTGTTTGGTACGTTTCGCCAATCCGAATGACTAATACTACACAGGTGCCCATATGCAAAGTGCAGTGAATGAATTTTTAACGCCACGCGTTATCGATGTAGACGAAGTAAGCTCAACGCGTGCCAAGGTAACGCTTGAGCCATTAGAGCGCGGCTTTGGACATACTTTGGGTAACGCATTGCGTCGTATCCTGTTGTCTTCTATGCCCGGTTGCGCTGTTACTGAGGTTGCAATTGACGGTGTGTTACACGAGTACAGTGCGATTGAAGGTGTTCAGGAAGATGTCATTGAGATCTTACTGAACTTAAAGGGGGTTTCTATACTCATGCACGGCAAGGACGAAGCCGTGTTGACCTTGAACAAGAGTGGTGCTGGACCTGTAACCGCTGGTGACATTCAAGTCGATCATGACATTGAAATTGCCAACCCTGACCATCTTATTGCTACCTTGAATGACGCGGGTTCACTTAATATGACGCTGACTATTGGTCGTGGTCGTGGTTATGTGCCTGCTGATGCGCGCCAGAGCGATGACGAAGAGACTCGTAGTATTGGACGCTTGCAGTTAGACGCTTCTTTCAGTCCAGTGCATCGGGTTGCTTATGTTGTCGAGAGTGCTCGAGTAGAGCAGCGCACAGATTTGGATAAGTTGGTGTTAGATCTAGAGACAAATGGAACGATAGACCCAGAAGAGGCGATTCGTCGCGCTGCGACTATCCTTCAGCAGCAGTTGTCTGTGTTCGTTGACCTTGAAAGTGAAAAAGAAGCAGAGCCAGAAGAAGAGGAAGACGAAGTTGATCCGATTCTGTTGCGTCCTGTTGATGATCTTGAGTTGACGGTTAGATCGGCGAACTGTTTGAAGGCGGAGAACATATACTACATCGGTGATTTGGTTCAACGTACCGAAGTTGAGTTATTGAAAACTCCTAATTTGGGCAAGAAGTCACTGACAGAAATTAAAGACGTACTGGCGTCACGGGGATTGTCTTTGGGCTTGCGCCTAGACAATTGGCCACCAGCCAGCTTAAAAAATGACGACAAAGTGCTCGCTTCTTAGCGTCGACGTCTAAAAAGAACTCGTTGGATCGAATTTTGAGTCGGTCCACAAGAAATAGGAATTACAGTCATGCGTCATCGCCACAGTGGCCGCCAGCTAAATCGTAATAGTTCTCATCGTAAAGCGATGTTTAGAAATATGACGAACTCTTTAGTTGAGCACGAGTTGATAAAAACTACCCTGCCTAAAGCGAAAGAGTTACGTCGCTTCGCGGAACCGATCATTACTTTAAGTAAAAACGATTCAGTTGCCAATCGGCGACTGGCGTTCGATCGGACTCGTGATAAAGATGTTGTCGGTAAATTGTTTACCGAGTTAGGTCCGCGTTATCTTGAGCGTCCAGGTGGCTATATTAGAATACTGAAAGCTGGTTTTCGTACAGGTGATAAGGCTCCGATGGCATACGTTGAATTGGTTGATCGACCTGTAGATGCCGAGGTTGTGGAAGCTGACGAAGATTAAGTTAGCGTCTTAGTAGCGTCATACAGAGTATAAAAAAGCCGGGTAATTGCCCGGCTTTTTTGTGCCCAGTTGGTAGGTTATACGGCCAATGATAGGGAAAGGGCGTGCAGTCAGCTGTAACAGTTCACTTGACCTGGCCCTTAGTGAAGAAAAAAAGGCGTTGCAATTCGGCTTTATCGGCGTATATTCGATTAGGTGTTCAGGATGAACACTATGCAGGGAAGCGTATCAAGAACGATCGTGTGTACAGGATGTAACACAATAGCAATGGACGCTGTCTTCCCTGCAACTCTCTTTCTCTAATTCCGTAAGATACTCGATTACAGTTTTACCGCCATAATGTCGGTTCGTAACTGGCCAATCATAGACTCTGCGGTGTTACCGATCACTTTTCCGCTAAGGCCTTTGCGGCCGACAGTACCCGTTACAACGATGTCCGCTTTTAAACGGCTAGCGATGCTGGGGATTATTTTGGCCGGGTCCCCCCGTTTTACATGCAGATGGTCGCGATCAATATCATACTGGGTACAAAACGACTCGATGATGGGTTCTAATTGTCGTCGTTTCTCTTTGACATATTTGCTGGCGTCAATTAAGTCCATGTCGATTAACGGCTGGGGGACCTTCAGTGCAAAAGCGATATGTACGCGTTCCCCCAAGGCGGTTGCGAGGCTTTTTGCATGCTGGATAACCGTGTGGTTTAACTTCATCTTCGATGTAGAGCGACTTGAAAAATCTAATGGGGCAACGATATTGGTTTTTGTTTTCCACTGTTTGCTAGTCGTAATAAGTACCGGTGCTAAGCACTCTCGGATTAGTTGCCAGTCGGTCGATGTGTAAAGAAGGGATCCGCTATGATTCCCCGATTTGATGACCATGCCGACCGGATTTGCTTTGCAATAGGCCGCTATCGCTGGGGCAATATGTTTCCCCCACATAGGCTTTATCGATAACTTGTTAGCGTCGATGCTGAGCTTGGTGGTCACTGCGACTAGCTCAGCTTTCCGGAGACCGAGCAGCTTTTTTTCAAGGGCATTACGGCTGAGTTTTTTTGAGCTGAGGTCTTCAAGGTGTTCCGGGTTGGCGTAACAAAAGCCCACCAAGGTGATCGTCGCGCCAGTGAGACGCTGTATCACTTGGGCCCGCTTAAGCGCACTATGGCTGCCACCAGCTTTATCAGCAATGACTAATAAGTCCTTCATTAATATCTCCAAAAAAGCCGTCAAACACAATTGTCAGTAAATAGTCTAACTCAAGGTTGTTGATAAAAGCGAGATCGCATCACTGATTGGTGTCAAATTTTGAGCAAAAAAAACCGCGCAAAGCAAGCTTTAGCGCGGTCGGAAGCACGGTAATTCCGTGTTTGTTAACAGTGAGACCTAGCGGGTGTATAAATCTTTCAGCGAACTGGTGAACTCTTCAAAAGCCTTAACATTGGCTTGGTGTAAGGTTTCAAAACCCTCTTTGGTTTGCCTCTCAAAATCGCCGTTTTTTGACAAGGCTTCTTCAATGGAAGAGCTACTGGCAATGTCTTTCAAGCTACCAATACGAGCGTCGGCTAATTGCGCCCACGCTTCTGTTTGACGACGGGTAAAACCTTGATAAAAACTAGTCTGTAATTCAAAGGCTTTGCTGTTCGATTCCACGGTTTTTTCCAGCATAGCTTTTACTTTATCGAGTTCTGACATGACATTATCCTAATAAGGGCGTCGAGTTGACGGCAGCACCCAACAGTGGGCCAGCCGCTCGGGCTTCGGAAATTGAAGCTAACTCCGCTGTGGTTATTAATCTGCGCTGACGAATAGATACTTAGTAATTGTATTGATTCTTTTGCAGTGCAAAATGTAACGCTATACTAAGTGCAGTGGGCAGTTCTGTCAAGTAGTTATTTTGCTCTGCAAAATGACTTAACAGATTGATATATATGAGTTAAAAATTTTCTATGTTGCTTTCGCAAAAATAATAATCGTCAAAGGAAGGATAGTGGTTGATTTTTAATCCCATGGTCTGCTGTGTTTGATAAGTGAGCTGTATCGTCGCGGTTGAGTATAGGTCGTTGCGGTTTTGGCATTGAATCTACTCGCAAGACAACTTTCTGTTTTAACGCTAACTACAACGAAACGGCATTCTGACAGAGACGTGGGTCTGGGGGTCGTCGTTGCTGATCACAAAGTTAGTTATATTCGAATGGCGTATGCGGTTCGAATCGACGGTCCTTGGGCAATCTATGTGCCTGGCAGTTTGCAGTTGAAAGATTCATATTTCCCGACTGATATACCATTGGCAGCACAACCGTAGATAGACTTTATGAAAGGAATGTATAAAGCCATTGGTATGGGCAGGCTCGGGCATGATCTTATCGTTGATCTGGCGACCCCTCACAGTGCATCGCCAGACGTTCATGGGGACGAAAAAAGTCGGTGATTAATCATGTATTTTCATGGACTAGAAACTTTCGGTAAACAAAGTACAGCGACAGCAACCTCCATCGATGGCATTCATTTTGAGGTTCATGGGCAAACGCTTCACGGATTTTGGACGCAGGTGGGTCATACCCCAGAAAAGATCATGGACAGCACGGTCGATCTCTCGTGGCCTTGGTAGCAGTGGTCGGAACCTAAAGCAGTAGAAATATCACGGCGAGGGAAAGTATGGGAAGACGCAAATGCACCGCTTAGCGTCAACAAGGAGTACCGCTTACGGCGTCGTCAACCAGCTCCGTGACCCCGCGATCTGTGAAGAAAAAAGCTGGGTATTTTTACTTGATACTGTAGCCCGCAAAGGCGCTATTGGCATTGTTGAGCCCTATATGGAGGACGAGCGCCGGCGAACGTTGTAAGCGCTTTGTCGGCACGGCGTTGTCATCTAAAGAGGTGCTGACTGTGTTCTACTCATAGGTTGCATGGAGTTTCCGCGCCCTATGAGCAGCAGGTGTTGTGTGGATCTTTCTAGGTGCACGGAACGGTTCAATAGCCTCTTTCGATGTTGACCACGTTTAACAGTTTTTCTCCTTGCAGATAGCGCCGCAAGTTTTCTTGATAAAGAATAAAGCCGCGCTGAAACCCTGCCATCGAAGCCCCTGCAGAATGCGGGGTGATAATAAGGTTTTGAGTTTTCCACAATGGATGATCACTGGGTAATGGTTCGGGATCGGTTACATCAAGCCCTGCGCCGGCTAAGTGTTTGCTGTTGAGTGCTTGCATCAAGGCATCTTGGTCGGTTGTCTTACCGCGGCCCACTGAAATATAGAAGCTGCCTTTTTTCATTGCGGTGAAAAAGGCTTGGTCGATGATATTGGCCGTACTGCCGGTGAGAGGTAGGGCATTGACCACCACATCCGCTTGTTTGGCGAGCTCGTTCATTTCGCTGGCCAACCCAACTTGAGCCACATAGTCAGGCCCCGTGCGGCTGGAGTTACGCGTTGCAATGACTCTCATGCCCAAGCCGTGAGCGCGTTTCGCAACCTCTGTGCCTATACCACCTAAGCCGAGCACTAGCATAGTTTTGCCACTGATTTCACGGTTGGCATTGCCAGCGGGGTTGCGCTGCCATTTACCCTCTAGTTGGTTGCGCTGGTAGTACGATAAATCTCTGCCCAGCGACATCATCATAGCGATTGCATGCTCGGCAATGGCAGGGGATGACAGTCGTTGCGCGTTTGTTAAGATAAAGTCAGCATCTTTGACGCCGCCGGTGGCGGTGCACTCCTCGCTACCGGAGCTGAAATTTTGAAACCAAACCAATTCAGGTAATTGTTTGAGCAGCGCGCCGTTACAGCTCCCAAGCACAACTTCTGCGCGTTTCAAGTAGTCCGGCGTGGGCCTACCCGCTTCAGGAATATAGAGTTTGATCGGGATGTCACCGGCAACAGGTTGCAGGTTGGCAATCACCGGTTGCGCCAGCGCCTTATAGGCTGCCGGTATGGCAATAACGATTTGCTGAGGTTTTTTCCAGCGCGGGTGTTCGCTGCTGGTGGCTTCCCCCTCGCGCAATGAAAGGTTCTCGATCAATTGTATGGCGGCGGCCGAGGGTTTGCTGGTGTCGGCTACCGCGGTGAAAGCTATTGCCGTTAGGGATAAAGCGGTTATCCATTGTTTTACCAAGTTCATCGTTGACTCCTGTACAGATTTTTTCGTATAAAACGAAATCTGTGGCTTGCGTATTTAATTTTGTCTACCGTGAGTTTTATCCCAGCATCGGTTTCAAAAACTGTCCGGTAAATGATTTTTTGTTCTTTGCGACTGTCTCTGGCGTGCCGGTGGCAATAATTTGCCCGCCGCCACTACCGCCTTCGGGTCCCAGGTCAATAACCCAATCGGCTGTTTTGATGACATCCAGATTGTGTTCAATGACGACGATGGTATTGCCGTGGTCGCGCAATCGGTGCAAAACATTAAGCAACTGTTGAATATCATGAAAGTGTAACCCGGTAGTCGGCTCATCGAGTATATACAGCGTTTTACCGGTATCCCGCTTTGATAATTCCTTGGAGAGTTTAACCCGCTGAGCTTCTCCACCCGATAAGGTGGTTGCCGCTTGACCGAGGCGAATGTAAGAGAGCCCGACATCGACCAGGGTTTGCAATTTCTTGGCAATAGCCGGTATGTTCGTGAAAAATTCAGAGCCTTCTTCGATGGTCATATCGAGTACTTCGTGAATATTTTTACCCTTATAACGGATCTCTAGTGTTTCACGGTTATAGCGTTTACCTTTACAAACATCACAGGGAACATAAACATCTGGGAGAAAATGCATTTCTACTTTGGTTACACCGTCACCCTGGCATGCTTCACAGCGCCCGCCCTTGACATTAAAGCTGAAGCGTCCCGGTTTGTAGCCGCGAGACCGGGCTTCATGTGTGCCGGAGAATAAATCTCTGACCGGAGTAAATATCCCGGTATAGGTTGCTGGGTTAGAGCGTGGCGTGCGGCCGATGGGGCTCTGATCAATATCAATACACTTGTCGACCCGATCAAGTCCGGTAATGTCTTCGTAGGGTGCTGCCGTTAACGTACTGGCGCCGTTTAGTTCGGTTGCCGCTAGCGGATAGAGCGTGCCGTTAATTAGCGTCGATTTACCCGAGCCGGATACGCCGGTAACACAGGTCATTAGACCGAGCGGAATGTTGAGGGTGACATTCTGCAGATTGTTGCCGCTGGCGGACGATAACGTGAGTAGGTTTTCCGGATTATAGGGAGTACGCTGTTGCGGTATGGGGATCTGCTTTTTACCGGACAGGTACTGCGCGGTTAAGGAGTTTTTTGCCTTGAGTATAGTTTTGTAGTCACCCTGGGCGACCACCTCGCCACCATGAATGCCGGCGCCAGGGCCAATGTCAATGACATGATCTGCCAGGCGTATAGCCTCCTCGTCATGTTCAACAACGATGACCGTATTGCCAATGTCGCGTAAATGGACCAGTGTTTTTAGCAGTCGTGCATTGTCGCGTTGATGCAGGCCGATGGAGGGCTCGTCAAGAATATACATGACGCCAACGAGTCCGGCGCCAATCTGGCTGGCGAGACGAATACGCTGTGCTTCTCCGCCGGATAGGGTGTCGGCACTGCGGTTTAAGGTGAGGTAGTTGAGGCCAACATCGACCAAAAAAGTAAAACGATCACGGAGTTCCTTGAGAATTTTGTCGGCAATTTTTCCCTGTCGCCCGCGCAGCTTTAATGTTTCAAAATAGTCCCTAGCTTCACCCACCGGCATCGCCACAATAGAGGGTAAATCACGGTCTTTAATAAACACATTGCGAGCTTCTTTTCGAAGGCGGGTGCCCTTGCAGTCGGGGCAGGATTGAGAGCTGAGATATTTGGCCAGTTCTTCCCTGACCATTTGCGAATCAGTGTCGCGATAGCGGCGTTCAATATTGGGAACGATGCCTTCGAAGGTGTGAGTGCGTTGAAAAATATCACCCCGATCATTAACATAACTGAAGCTGACTTCTTCTTTTCCTGATCCCTGTAAAATCGTTTTTTGGTGTTTTTTGTCTAATAGGTTGTAGGGTGTATCTATATCAAAATCGTAGTGGTCCGCTAATGATTTCAGCATATGAAAATAGTAGACACTGCGTCTGTCCCAGCCCCTAATGGCCCCCTCAGCTAGGCTCGCTTCGGGATGCAGCACCAGCCGGCTCTGGTCAAAATATTGTTTAACGCCCAATCCGTCACAGCCGTCACAGGCCCCAGCCGGGTTGTTAAAGGAGAACAATCTAGGCTCTAATTCGCTGATGCTGTAGCCGCACTGTGGGCAGGCAAACAATGATGAAAAAACAATATCGTCGTTATCATCATCCATATAGCTGATGGTTGCATTGCCACCGCCCAGCTCAACTGCCGTTTCAAACGACTCGGCCAGGCGAATTTGCAGGTCATCCCTGACTTTAAAGCGATCGACAACGGCTTCAATGGTGTGCTTTTTGTTTTTCTCTAGGTCGGGAACATCATCCAGTTCCACCACCCGACTATCAACTCGCGCGCGAACAAAACCATTAGCGCGAAGCTGTTCGAAAACATGTAAGTGTTCACCTTTGCGCTCTTTGACGATTGGTGCCAGCAACATTAGCTTACTACCTTCCGGTAATTCCAGCACGGCATCTACCATCTGGCTAATTGTTTGTGCCTCCAGTGTGACGTTGTGATCCGGGCAGCGCGGCTCGCCAACGCGGGCATACAGCAGTCGCAAATAATCGTATATCTCAGTGATAGTGCCAACGGTAGAGCGCGGATTGTGTGATGTCGATTTCTGCTCGATAGAGATCGCCGGTGATAAGCCTTCAATGTGGTCGATATCGGGCTTTTCCATCATCGACAAAAACTGGCGCGCATAGGTTGATAGTGACTCTACGTAGCGGCGCTGGCCTTCTGCATAGAGGGTGTCAAATGCCAATGATGATTTCCCAGAGCCCGACAGTCCGGTAATGACTACCAGTTTATCCCGGGGAATATCCAAATCGATATTCTTCAGATTGTGGGTTCGTGCGCCGCGTACTATGATTGTATCCATGCAGTGTCTCTAATGTGAATCTGTCGGCAGCCATATCGCCGTGAACCGAACATTGTACTAAATTGTGGCGGTTGCGTGGCCTCTTTTATCAAACAAAAAATCAGTGTCGGTCGATAGTCGTTGGCGAAGTGACTTAAAGCTGGAAGTGCGCCCAGCCAGACGGTATAGTCGGACCATTATTTTGCGATTCTGACTGTTCGACATTTTGGAGATTTCCATGGCCCGCGGCATCAATAAAGTTATCTTAATTGGCAATCTGGGTAATGACCCTGAACAAAAATCTATGCCCAATGGCAACGCTGTCACCAACATAACCTTGGCAACCTCTGAAAGTTGGAAGGATAAACAGACCGGTCAGCAGCAAGAGCGAACCGAGTGGCATCGCATAGTGTTTTTTAATCGGCTGGCTGAAATTGCCGGCCAGTACCTCAATAAAGGGTCGAAGGTTTATCTAGAGGGTTCATTGCGCACTCGCAAATGGCAGGATCAGGGTGGGCAGGATCGCTACACCACTGAAATTGTGGCCAATGAACTGCAAATGCTAGACAGCAAAGCCGGTGGCGCGCCGCAGGCAGGCGGGTATCAGAATGACGGTTATGGCCAGTCTGCTCCTCAGCAGGCACCGCAGCAACAGCAACAGCAACAACCACCGCAGCAACAACAGCAGGCTCCACAGCAACAGCAACAACAACAGCAACAACAGGCACCTCAGCAGCAGCAGCGACAGCAGCAGGCACCTCAGCAGCAAGCGCCGCAGCCTACCGCTCCCTCCGGTAACTTTGACGATTTTGACGACGATATTCCTTTTTAGGGCTGTAATCCGGTGAAGGTACAGGTTATTGCTCTTAAGGGGCAAATTCGCGATGCGTTGGAAGCACAGCTGGCTATTCGCGGTCATTATGTTGCTGCTGCCGGCAACGAGATATCGGCAAACCCCCCGGCTAATGGCTGGCAAATATCGGAAGACGTCGATATCGTTGTCAATGCCTTAACATTGGAATGTCTGCAGCAACGACCTGATGAAGCCTACCTCGACTCTATGGTGTCCCTAGCCCGCGCTTGCGAGGGAGCCGATGTCCCGATGATTCAGTTGTCGACCGGTCAGGTCTTTGATGGTGGCAGTAGTCGCCGTTTTAAAGAGACAGATATGGTTGTTCCCACCAGTCAGATAGGGGCAATGCTGTCGCGAATGGAAGAGCTACTGCGCGGTAGCTGCAGTCATCATATTATTTTGCGCATCGGCCCTTTGTTCAGCAGTGCTGATGGTAATTTGCTGACAGAATTGTTGGGACACTTTAGGCAGGGTGATTCCATTAGCTTGTCGAGTCTCGACAATAGCTGTCCCATGCACACCAAAGATCTGGCTCGCGTTGTCTCGGCAATGATTGATCAGCTGAGTTGTGGCTGTGAGAACTGGGGCACCTACCATTACTGCAGTTCAGATCCAGCGAGTAGTCACCAGTTTGCAGAGACAGTGCTGGCAGTGGTTTCTCAATACGCCGAATCGGGTCCCCGTCCACTGATGCTGGAGCCTTCGGGCGAGCCTAATACGGATTGGTCGCGGCCAATGCTTAGTTGCGAAAAAATTCTCAATACGTTTGGGATCAAACAATTACCCTGGCGCGCATTTGTCGTGCCCACGATAAAGAAAATTTTTGACAATAATGCCGCGTCCCTGAGTGAGGAAACATCATGACCGCCAGTAGTGAATTTCAAAGTCTGGGTGTTGCTGTACTCACCGTGTCAGATACCCGCAGCGAAGACAATGACACCTCCGGACAATATTTGGTTGAGAGCTTAAAGCAGGAGGGACACCAATTAATTGACAAGCAGATTGTTATTGATGACATTTATAAAATTCGCGCAGTAGCCTCCCAGTGGATTGCCAATGCGTCGGTGCAGGCGATATTGGTAACAGGGGGAACAGGTTTCACCGGTCGTGACTCCACACCCGAAGCGATCAGTGTGTTATTCGACAAAACCGTGGAAGGATTCGGCGAGTTGTTTCGTTATTTATCGTATGACGAAATAGGCACGTCAACGGTGCAATCAAGAGCGCTTGCAGGCCTCGCTAACGAAACAGTTATATTTTGTATGCCGGGCTCAACCGGTGCCTGTCAGACCGCCTGGGGCAAAATCATTAGAGAGCAGCTCGATAGCAGTTATCGTCCCTGTAATTTTGTCGGCGTGCTGAAAACTCGTCAGCAGCAGCCTTAAAGAGTCAGCCGCAACGATGTCTATCACTAAACAACCCCTGATGTCGGTAGATCAAGCGCTGGCGAAAATTCTCGACACAGTAGTCCCCATCGCCACAGTTGAAACGGTGCCCTTGCTGCAATCTCTTGGGCGAGTGATAGCCGTCGACAAGGTGGCTGCTATCAATGTACCTCCCTGCGACAATAGCGCTATGGACGGATATGCGATACGCCTGGACGACTTGGAACCATTGAACGAATTGATTATTGCTCAGCGTATTCCCGCCGGTCAAATGGGTAAGCCTCTAAAAGTGGGTACTGCAGCCCGCATTTTTACCGGTGCAGCCATTCCGCCCGGTGCCGACTCAGTTGTTATGCAAGAGGATACTGAAACACTGGGCGAGGTAGTTCGCGTTGACGGGAGTGAGGTCAAGCTGGGGCAGCATATACGACCGATGGGGCAGGACATCGCCAAAGGGTCAGTCGTTGTTGGTTGCGGCAAACGAATTCAGCCCCAGGAAATTGGCCTGCTTGCGTCAATTGGTGTCACCGAGGTAGAGGTATTTACGCCGCTGAAAGTGGCGGTGTTATCAACCGGTGACGAATTGGTTGAGCCCGGGCAGGCGTTAGCTAGCGGGCAGATATACAACTCCAATCGCTACACCTTAACGGCATTTTTAATCGCGCTGGGTTGCGAGGTGATTGATGGCGGGATTGTCGAAGATGATTTCCAGACGACCTGTGATCAGCTGCAAAGTTTGTCGGCGCAAGCTGATGTCATCATTTCCTCCGGCGGTGTTTCTGTTGGCGAAGAAGATCATGTCAAAGCGGCCGTTGAATCGTTAGGGCGGCTCGGGTTGTGGAAGTTGAATATTAAACCGGGTAAACCACTGGCGTTTGGTGCCGTAGGCAGCACCCCGTTTTTTGGTCTGCCGGGTAATCCTTCATCGGTATTTGTCACCTTTTGTTTACTAGCGCGCCCCTATCTATTACGCAAGCAGGGCCAGAGTGATATCGCACCGGTCATGACAACCGCAATGGCTCAATTTGATTGGCGTCAACGCGGATCCCGTCAGGAGTATTTGCGCGCCTTCGTTTTTGTTGATGAAGGCGTAGCAAGCGTTCGTCTCTATGATAACCAAAGCTCGGGGGTACTGGCGTCAACCAGTTGGGCAAATGCATTGATGGTATTACCGCCGAATACCACTATCACCCGCGGTGCTCAAGTCGACGTTCTATTATTAAGTGGCCTCATTGGGGGCTGATGATGTTTAACCCGGCAATGGAGTAACGTCTTTGCTCGACAGTTTGAAGGCCCTCCGGGCTACCTTCGCTCCCGCCTGAAGTCGATTTGAAAAACAGCCGGTCCAGTCTCTTATTCAGCGCTCATCTTTTACGTTCCGCAATAACATCATTGCATGGCCTCTTACCGCCGTATTCTGAAGGCACAGTAGTCTTATCGCGCGGCACAGCATCCGACATCAGTATCGAGTACCGCCGCCTGAGTTAGACTTAGAATCAGTTCGCTTAAAGATAGCGCAATAGTAAAAGAGTCGTCCATTGGATTGGATTAGGTTGGATTAGATTAGGTTAAATCATCGCAGAATTCAGCACAATGTGAGAGAAGCAGGTCGGGCGCCAGTGAGGAACATTAAAGACCAGGCCGAGGGAGTGGAAGAGACGGCGAAGCGCCCTAAGGCTCTGGCATGGACGAGGGAAGAAGGGCTGTGGATTGGTGATGCCCGACCTGATTCTCGGGCTAGAATCCTGTCATCGGAATCTTAGAGTCAACCAGTAGAGATTTAGCCGTAGAGGTTTAGCAAAGCACGGTTCTCAGATACTTTGCCATTTGTTGCCAGCGACTAACTTAGTCCGTGTACTTCTG
>TARA_B110000879_G_scaffold22558_1_pt1 | contig 14484 bp, 24 predicted proteins | sample TARA_B110000879 | Tara Oceans TARA_B110000879 (sample SAMEA4398094) | marine metagenome | biome: Polar Biome; feature: [SRF] surface water layer (ENVO:00010504); material: water (ENVO:00002006), including particulate matter (ENVO:01000060) such as... | depth 5 m
TTTTGTAGCAGGTGGTAGACGTATCTTTGGACTAGGAACTGAGGTATAACAATGATTAAACGCTGTAAAATAGACTGGGACACTGAGGATCATACTTTTGAGTTTCATACAGAAGGTCAAGTAATTACCTCTTTAGATTTTCTAGGGGACTTAATACAATCTTTAAAGAAGTTACGTAACAAAATAGCAGACAAACCATTAAGTGAAGAAATACCAGAGGTGTATAAAGTAAGAGGTAATTGCATTAACACATGGATTAAGGAGAAATAATATGTCTCTACCCCCATCAATGGAAATGGAGCTTATGAACTTAGGGTTAATAAGGTCTGACTTGGAAGAGCTTGGTAGTATAGCTAGGCAAACAGGCTTCCATGAAACAAGAGCTGAGATTAAGGCTTGGCATGATACATTAATATTAGACGGAAAGGTTATGTTCTAATGACAAACTATAAACCATATTACAGGAATACAGAACAGAAGATTAAAGAGAGGAGACAAGTAATGATGTTTGGTATATTGTTATTAACTGTGGCAATACTATCCTTTACAGGCTTTGCTTTCTTATTTGTTAAAGCTATGTTATTTATTACAGGATTACTTATATGATGGATAATCAAGAGATACTAGATATGTGTAGGAGACTAGCTAGTAAGTACTACAACCATCAGGATTACGATGATATAGTATCTGAGGGTGTAGTCTTATGCTTAAATATGAGGGCTGAAGGTATCAAAGAACCCTATAAGATGTACTACAGCGCAAGGACTGCTATGTTTCAATATGTAAATGTTGGTATGTCTAAATTAAGTTATCCTAAAGGTATGGCAGGTCGTGACGCTGTTGTTGATGATAACACAGAATATGTAGATGTAGAGGATGAGCAGATTCCTGCCGAAGATTTATTTGGTTCGTATGAGTTAAAAAATTCTATAGAGGCACTAAAGAAACATTTAAGTAAAAGAGAGTGGGAAGTGTTTGTATGTTTGCACAACAATAACAATAACTTAACACACACTTCTAATGTACTTGGTGTATCTAAGCAAGCTATAGAACAGACACTCAATAGAATAAAAAACAAGATTGTAACAATTTGTGATGTTGACATTTGACGAATTTAGGCATTATAGATAAATGAACAACGTAAGTATAAACATTAGTTTTACAACTTACTATTACACCTACTAAAGAAAGAAACGTAAGTATGCCAGATATAATACATAAACCTTGCCCTTTTGTTTCATGTGGCTCAAGTGATGCTTTCTCTTATCACACTGAGAAGAAGGTAGGTAAGTGTCACTCTTGTGGTGAATCTTACCCATCAAGACAGGAAACATATGAGTGGGCAGAACAAAGTTATCCTAAGAAAGAAAGAGATAGTATGAATGTAACAGAGTTTACACCTAAAAGAATAGAAAGTATATCTGATGGTCGTCACCTACCCCTCCGAGGGATTTTGCAGAGTACAATGCAAGACTTCAACGTACTAACATATGACGACAGACAAGAATACGTATACCCCTCTGGGGGAATTAAGGTTCGTAAGCTAGAAGAGAAGTCGTTCTATGCTAAGGATGGGTTTAAGGGTGATGAACTATTCGGTATGAACCTATTCCCTGCTGGTTGTAGTAGAATAGTAACAATAACTGAGGGTGAGCTAGATGCTCTGTCAGCGGCACAGATGCTTGGTAAGCAATATACTAACCCTGTTGTGTCGTTACCTTCAGCTACACCATCTAAGAAGCTATGGGAGAACTGTAAGGATTGGTTAGGTAGCTTTGAGAAAATTGTGTTGTCTGTAGACAATGATGATGCAGGTAATGCTTTAGCTGATCGTATGGCTAGGTTGTTTCCTAATAAGATCTATCGTGTACAACATGGTGAGTTTAAGGATGCTAATGACTTCTTACAAGCAGGTAAGGGTGTAGACTTTAAGAACCTATGGTGGAAGCCAGTTAAGCATACACCAGAAAACATACTGAATACTGCTGATGAATTCCTTAAGTTGTATGAGGATACACCTGAGCATGTCTACTACCCTACAGGCATACAAGCACTAGACGATAAGATACTAGGTCTTATGCAAGGACACTTCACAGTGTTTAAAGCTCCTACAGGTATAGGTAAGACTGAGCTTATGCGTTACATGGAATACAGTATGCTAAAGCAAGGTATACCTATTGCCGCATGGCATTTAGAAGAAACTAAGCTAAGGTCTTTACTAGGTCTTGTGTCGTATGAGGTAGGAGACAATCTAACAAGACGTGACTTGATTGACGAGAAGGATGCAGACAGTCTTGTACGTGAAGCTATAGGTAACTTAACTAAAGATGAAAACTTCTATCAATTCTACTTAGGTGATGGTCAAGGTACTGATGAACTAATAGATCAGATAAGATTCTTTAGTCAGGCATGTGATTGTAAGTTTGTATTCTTTGAGCCTATACAAGACGTAGTTGTAGGTACATCAGAAGAAAGCAAAGAAGCTATGTTAGCTGACCTGTCTATCAGACTATCTAAGTTAGCCGCAGAGTTAAACGTAGGTATTGTAACTATTGCCCACACCAATGAAAACGGAGATCCAAAGTATTGTAAGATGATAGGACAACGTGCATCTGTTATCATAGATTTACACAGAGACAAAGAAGCTGAGAGTATAGAAGAACGTAACACGACTTACCTAAAGGTTGAGAAGAACAGACCTTGTTCAGAAGAAGGACAAGCAGGTAAGTTAGCATTTAACTTAGATACATTTATGTTAAGGGAGATATTATAATGCCAGTATTTGATATAGAAACAGATGGGTTTAACCCTACAAAGATACACGTTGTGTCATGGATGGATGATGATGGTTATCTACATTCTACACACAACTATGAATTGATGCGTGAGTTCTTTCTCAATGCAGATACACTCATAGGTCACAACATAGTTAGGTATGATGCCCCTGCGATAGAAAAGATCCTCGACATAAAGCTAGATGCTAGGTTAATAGATACGTTGCCTTTAGCTTGGTACATAAACCACACTCAAAAGTCTCATGGACTAGCTCAATATGGTATTATGTATGGTGTACCTAAACCTGAGATTGATGACTGGGAGAATTTACGTCCAGAAGAATATAAGTATAGGTGTGAGGAAGACGTTAAGATTAACACAAGACTATGGCGTGACCTACAACTAAAGCTAAACAAGCTGTACCCCGACAGTGGAAATAAGGATAGACTTATTGACTACATGACATTCAAGATGGAGTGTGCTAGAGAACAAGAGGCCCTTCAGTGGAAATTGGACGTAGAGAAAGCAGAAGGTCATTTAGCTAACTGGGAGAACCTAAAGGCTGAGAAGACAGAAATGCTTGCTGATGCTATGCCACGTAGAATTATTACAGCAGTGCGTAATAGACCAAAGGTTATGCATAAGAAGGATGGATCTCTATCATCTAACGGAGAGAAGTGGGTTGCACTATGTAAGGAACAGAAACAACCACATACTACACAGTCTCTGACAGTTAAGGTAGGTGAAGAAAGAGCTAACCCTAATAGTACAGATCAAGTTAAGGATTGGTTGTTCTCTCTAGGTTGGAAACCACGTACCTTCAAGTACCTAACTGATAAGAAAACAGGGGACACGAGGAAATTAGAGCAAGTACGTAAGGATGCAGACCTATGTAAGTCAGTTAAAGTATTAGCAGACATAGAACCTGCTATCAGTATACTTGAAGGTCTATCTGTTTTGTCGCATCGTATAGGTGTTATCAAGAGTATGGTTATCTCACAAGTGGATGGATATGTACAGGCAAATATAGCAGGTCTAACTAACACTCTTAGGTTTAAACATGCCAAGCCTCTTGTTAACTTACCAGCAGTTGATAAGCCATATGGTAAAGAGATACGAGGTTGTTTGACTTGTCCAGATGGTTACACATTATGTGGTGCTGACATGACCTCACTAGAGGATACAACTAAACGTCACTACATGAAGCCACTAGACCCTGACTACGTAGAAGAGATGTCTAAAGAAGGATTTGATCCACACTTAGACTTAGCTAAACACGCAGGAGTTATCACACAAGATGATATAGATAAACACAACAGTGGAGAAAGGTCTTTAACACCCCTACGTAAGAATTACAAAGTAGTTAACTACAGTGCTACTTATGGTGTTGGTGCTTCTACTCTATCTCGTAACACTGGGATGCCTACTAAGGATGCAAAGAAGCTCCTAGAGGCGTTCTGGTCACGTAACTGGTCAGTCTATGAGGTAGCTAGTAAAGCCCGTACAAGGGAGCTATTTGGGTCTGTGTGGCTATACAATCCTGTATCACAATTCTGGTACAGTCTTAGGAGTGATAAGGATCGCTTCTCTACATTAAATCAAGGAACAGGAGTATTTTGTTTTGACAGTTGGGTATCTTTATGTCGTCGCTACGGAATTAAAACCATTGGACAATTCCACGACGAAATCATCGCACTTGTACCAGAAGGTAAAGAAGAACAAACCAAGACTACAATGGAACAAGCTATTGAAAACCTTAATCAAAAGCTAGAACTAAACGTACCACTAGGTGTAGATGCACAGTTCGGTAAGAGCTACGCAGACATACACTAATTTTATTTTTTTTGTCAGGTTGACATTTGACGAAAAAGGGCATTATATATAAGTACCAACAGCCGAAAGGAACTCGACATGGCTAAATACACAATGGATATGATACTCGAATATGCGAAGGTGTTCGCAGAAAATGCAGACATGGGTAGTCCAGATGGACCTCGTGCCGCACAAGCAGTTCATCACAAGGGTGGACAGTTTATTACTAACGCTTACTTCACTGAGGAAGAGCAGATAAGTAAGTTAGAAGCTGAGGGTTTAGATCTTCATCCTATGAATAGTGACCGCATACGTGAAGGTAATGCTGATCTAGGTATAGGTAAATACATGAAGGTCAAACGTATGGTTTCAGATGTAAAGAACTTTACTGATCGTAATGGTGAACCTGTCACGATTGACTATGGTGGCGCACCTACAATAGTTAACTTAACTGAGGGTCGTGAAAAGAAAAGACTATGGAACTTTTCAGAAGATGGACCACTAGGTAATGGAACTAAAGCTAAAGTACAGTTTGAGATCTATGCTAAGGGTGCAGGTGTACGTCTACTTAACGTAGGTGTCACAGAGCATGTACCATATGAAGCTAACAATGTTGCATCAGAAGATGATGAACTATTTATCGTATAAGGAAAAGTTATGAGAATAAGTGTTAATGCCTATATGGAAAAAGAAGAGGATGGCTACAGTGGTAGTGTTGATCTTAACAGAGACGACATTACAGAAGCACATCAGCTTGCTCAAATCTTTGCTGAAGCGGCACATGCTTTTGGTTTCACTTACGTAAAGTCTGTAGGCTTTGAGTGTGAAGATGGTGAGATGATCTGGGGAGACACTTAAATGGACATGGGGAAGGTACTAATTGATGGGGATATAATTGCCTATCGTGCGGCCTTCTCCACTGAACAGATGGGGTCGTCAGATACTAAAGCTAAAGTTGACGATCTCATTGAGTTCATTTTAGATAAGACTGTACTATTCCCTGAGATTGGACTTGACTATGTTGTGTACCTTACAGGTAAAGGTAACTTTAGACATGACATAGCTAAGTCTCATGTGTACAAGGGAAATAGAAAAAGCGTTCAGAAACCCCGACACTTGCAGACTGCCAGAGATCATATGGAAAGCAAGTATAAAGCCATTATAAGCAAAGGAGAAGAAGCAGATGATCTTATCGCAATGGAAGCCGCCAAACTAAACTACAAGGCTTGTGTAGCCTCTATAGACAAAGATATGTTACAGATACCCTGTTGGCATTTCAATATCGTTAGAGGTGATTATTTAAAAGTAGAACCCTTCGGGGGAATTAAGTTCTTCTATAAGCAAATACTAACAGGAGATAGAGCTGATAATATTGTAGGTCTATTTAGAGTTGGTGAAGTGAAAGCTAGTAAGATACTAGACGGAGCAGAAACAGAAGAAGAACTATGGGATCGTGTAATCAAAGCCTATGATGGTGATGAAGAGCGAGTAACAGAAAATGCTAGGCTGTTATGGCTTAGAAGAGAAGAGGCAGAGATATGGCAACCACCAAGAGTAAGATCCGACAACAAGCTATAAAGAATGGTTATCGTTCTGGGCTTGAGGATGTCATATCAGAAGACCTCAAGAAGAGGGGTGTAGATTTTGGCTACGAGACTGTCAAGATAAAATGGCAGTTAATCGAAAGTAAGACCTACACCCCTGACTTCATACTACCTAACGGTATCATAATTGAATCTAAAGGACGCTTTGTTCCAGACGATAGAAAGAAGCATCTTAAAGTTAGAGAGCAGAACCCTAAGCTTGACATTAGGTTTGTATTTAGTAATAGTAGGAATAAGATTCGCAAAGGATCTAAGACTACATATGCTATGTGGTGCGAGAAGAATAACTTTCTATATGCAGATAAAAGGATACCCGACGAATGGATCAACAAGTAACTTATAATATACACAGAGTAATACAAGGACCATTTGAGTGTGAAGATGGCAACTGGTGGTTAACGTGTAGTGTTGAAGATATAGAAGCTAAGGAGATGTTTGAAGACGACATACCTTTTATTAGTTTTGATGCCGCATATAAGTTTCAATCCCACTTCTTAAATACTATAGATCCTATAGTTATTAATGTACCCTACGAAGGAGAAGAGTATGTCTAAAACAGCAGTTGTATTTAGTTGCGCTCATAGTGACCCTACTACAAGTAATGAAAGATTTGATTGGCTAGGAGAATTGATATATGATGTTAACCCCAATTATATCGTTGACCTCGGTGACGGTGCTGATATGCGTTCTCTTAATAGCTTTGACACTAGGAGTCCTGAAGCTATTGTTAGTCAAAGTTACGAACAAGATATTGAACACTATAACGAGTCAATGGACAGACTTAGACAGAAGCCCAGTCAACGTAAGTACAAGAGACCTAGATGGATTGGCTTCGAAGGCAACCACGAGAACAGGATCAAGAAAGCACTCACGAGCGACCCCAGACTTGAGGGAGACAAATACGGGATATCCTTCGGGCATCTTCAAACAGACTACTGGTTCGACGACTACCACGAATACAGAAACTCAGGACCCTCTATAGCGGAATATGATGGCGTGTCGTATGCTCACTTCTTTAGCGCTGGTAACTTCGGTTCTGCTATGTCAGGGTTACACCATGCTAACACACTACTAGGTAACAGATACAAAAGCTCTACTTGTGGTCACAGTCATAAACGTGATCTAAAGTTTAAGGATGGAGCTAAAGCTATAGGACTTGTAGCAGGTTGCTTTAAGGGTGCTGAAGAGGGTTGGGCAGGTCAGTCTAATCTTGATTGGTGGAAGGGTGTAGTAATCAAACGTGAGATATACAATGGTATGTATGAGCCAGAGTTTGTATCACTTAAGAGGTTAAAGGAAATGTATGGGTAAACGTAGTAGCTTCGATAGAGTACCGAGAGACTACTACCCTACGCCCATAGAAGCTGTTGAACCCCTGATCTCTCACTTGCCATACGCATTTGATTATGTAGAGCCTTGTGCTGGAGACGGACGTTTGATAAGTCATATATCTAAACTAACAGGTGGTACAGGAGAATGTATATATGCTAGTGACATTGAACCAAGAAGTCCTGACCTATTTACTTCTGATGCTCTTTATCTGGATTTTGGTGGTTATGGAGTAATGGACTACATGATAACTAATCCACCTTGGGATAGAAAACTGCTGCACCCACTAATAGATCACTGGCTAGATATATGTCCAACTTGGTTATTGTTTGATGCTGATTGGATGCACACTAAACAGTCAGCTATATTTATGACTTACTGTTCTAAGGTTGTTTCTATAGGTCGTGTTAAGTGGATAGAAGGAAGTAAGAGTGTAGGCAAGGACAACTGTTGTTGGTACTTGTTTGACTTAACTAAAGAGAAAATGAAACCAACAGAATTTTATGGAAGAGTAGTATGACAATAGGATTTAGAGAATACCAAAAGACAGCAGTTAGTTTTGCTATATATCCTGCAACACATAAGGTTCTATACCCAACCTTGGGTTTATGTGGTGAGACTGGTGAGGTAGCCGAGAAGGTAAAGAAGCAAGTTAGGGATGGGGTATTCAACAGACATGAAGTAGCTAAGGAACTAGGAGATGTGTTGTGGTACTTAGCTAATTTAAGTAATGACATTGGTTATAACCTAGATGAGATAGCTAACATTAATATTGAGAAGCTAACAAGCCGTAAGAATAGAGATAAGATAAAAGGGTCAGGAGACAACAGATGAGAATATTAAGAGCAATAGGTCGTTGGTGGTACAGGTTCATTAACTATATGGTTACATGGCAACTACATAGAGACGCAGTTAAACATTTAAATAAGTTGACTGACAGAGAACTAAAAGATATAGGACTTAATCGTGGTGACATTGATCGTATGATATGGTTTAAAGAAGACAAGAAAGATAGAGGTGGCAAGAAATGAGCAACAACTACTTACCTACAGACTACCAATCCTTTATACACAAATCACGATATGCTCGTTGGTTAGAGGCAGAAGGTAGAAGAGAATCTTGGGGTGAGACTGTAACTAGGTATATGGACAACTTAGTTAAGCCAGCTCTAGGAGATCACCCTGAGCAGATAGCAGAGATAGAAGAAGCTATACTAAACCTAGAAGTGATGCCTTCTATGCGAGCGTTGATGACAAGCGGTCCAGCTTTAGCTCGTGACAATACAGCAGGTTATAATTGCTCTTACTTAGCAGTAGATACACCAGTAGCATTTGATGAAGCTATGTTTATCTTATTATGTGGTACAGGCGTAGGTTTCTCTGTTGAACGTCAATCTATACAGAAGCTACCTGAAGTACCTGATTCTATGTTTAGTAGCGACACAACAATAATAGTTAAGGATAGTAAAGAAGGTTGGGCTAAGGCTCTAAGACAACTCATAGCACTCTTATATAGTGGTGAGATACCTAAGTGGGATGTATCTAGAGTAAGACCAGCAGGTGCAAAGCTAAAGACCTTTGGTGGTAGAGCATCAGGACCAGCACCTCTAGTTGATTTATTTAACTTTGTTGTACGTGTATTCACAGAAGCTAAGGGACGTAAGTTATCATCTATTGAATGTCACGATGTTATGTGTAAGATAGGCGAAGTTGTTGTTGTGGGTGGTGTACGTAGGTCAGCTATGATCTCATTATCAAATTTATCTGATGATCGTATGAGACATGCTAAGTCAGGGGCATGGTGGGAAAATGAACCACAACGTGCTTTAGCTAACAACTCTGTGTCGTATACTGAGAAGCCTGATAGCTTATCTTTCATGCGTGAATGGATGGCTCTAGTGGAAAGTGGGAGTGGTGAACGTGGTATCTTTAATCGTGAGGCATCTAAGAAGCAAGCGGCTAAGAATGGTAGACGTGATCCTAACCATGAGTTCGGTACGAATCCTTGTTCGGAGATAATTTTACGCAGCGGACAACTGTGCAACTTAACAGAGTGTGTAGTACGTGCTACAGACACAGTAGAAGACTTAGAACGTAAGGTTAGGGTAGCTACAATACTAGGTACTATACAATCTACCTTTACTAAGTTTCCATACTTACGTAAGATGTGGCAAAAGAATACTGAAGAAGAAAGACTACTAGGTGTGTCTATGACTGGTGTTATGGATAACCCTTTAACTACAACAGCTAACGAAGGATTGGAGACTACTCTTGAACACCTCAAACAGATCGCTGTCGATACTAATGCTACTTGGGCTAAACGCCTTGACATCCCTGTCAGTACTGCTATCTGCTGTAATAAGCCAAGTGGCACTGTCAGTCAACTGGTTGACTCTAGTAGTGGGATTCATGCTCGTCACTCAGCCTATTATATTCGTACTGTACGTGGAGACAACAAAGACCCGTTAACACAGTTTATGATGGATCAAGGTATACCTAATGAGCCAGACGTAATGAAGCCAGACCAGACTACTGTGTTTAGCTTCCCTATGAAAGCCCCTCAAGGTGCAGTAGTTACTTCTGATATGTCAGCCATAGAACAGTTAGAAATGTGGTTAATGTATCAACGTCACTGGTGTGAGCATAAGCCTAGTGTTACAATCAATGTTAAGAATGATGAATGGTTTGAAGTAGGAGCATTTGTATATAAGCACTTTGATGAAATGTCAGGTGTGTCGTTCTTACCATTTAATGAGCATACATATCAACAAGCACCTTACCAAGACTGCGACGAAACAACATACCACAAGATGTTAGGTAGTATGCCATCAAACATTGACTGGTCTAAACTTTCTAACTACGAACAAGAAGACAACACTGCTGGTAGCCAGACATTAGCTTGCTCTGGAGATAGCTGTGAGATTGTAGACTTAACTTAAGACTTGACGAATCACCTGAGTATGTGTTAAAAATGCTCCTTTAACGGAACAGAGGATACTATAATGGCTAAGTGGGATTTAGAGAAAAGTAAGAATTTTGATATGGTAAGTAATCCAGTACACTATGGTACAGGTAGTATAGAATGTATAGACTACATAGAAGACTTCTTAACTGAAGAAGAATATATAGGATACCTACGAGGGAATATAGCTAAGTACTTACATAGGTGGAGATATAAGAATGGTGTAGAAGACCTAAAGAAGTCTGAATGGTACGGAGCTAGACTTATTAAGTTAATGGAGAGCAAATGACAATAAACGAAGGAATACTTATAGGTAATTTAGCTTTGTCTGTGTACTTAGTCTGGGCAGTATCTAAGTTAAATCAAGACATAAAGATGTTGTATGAAGGTCTAGCAATTACTATGGATGCAGTAGGTGTTAAATAGCCCCTACAGTGGAAATTAAGCGTGGTGTGACAGGCATTAGAGCTTTAGATAGGCTAACCTACCTGCGAGGGAATTAATAGGCTCACACCACAAGTATAGAATCAAAAAAGCCGTAGGCGTCCTTGAGTGGATACCTACGGCTTTTTTATGTTTACTCTTCTACCATTTTCATAGCTTGGTGAAGTGTCTCAGTATTTCTTCTGCTCCACCCTCTACCAAAGTGTTTGTAGTCATCTAGTCCTTCATAGAAGGCTTGTCTTACTGTGTATACATAGTCTATTATAAACTTAGGATCTTTCTCCATAATTAGACCTACAGTCTGTTTACCTATAACACCATCAGGTGTCGCTCCTACTGCACGTTGTACAGCTTTAGCAGGTCTACCTGATCCAGAATTCACAGCCCAATCAAAAAGACACCAATCGACCCCAGAATAAACGTAATCTCCTTTAACTCGGTCCCAGTAGTTCTTCTTATAAATAGGTGCAACATCATCTGGAGTTAAGTCTCTCATCTCCTGTTCAGTCACTTTGCGATCTACCCAGTCTTCATATACTCTCTTAGTAACTCCTAAATTTGTCATCCCCCCAGAATCGCGGCTATCATTTACGTAACCACCTTCGTGTTGTAATAACATCTCTAGGCATTTATCAAAGTTTTTCTTCATGTTTATTTCTTCCCACCAAAGTATTTACTTACACCACGCATACCAATACTAGCACTTACAATACCACCGAGGGAATACTGATACCAGTCAGGCATAATCTCTAAAGCAGTAAATCCTGCTTGTACTATCTGATTACCCCAGTCCCCACAGAACGCCAATATAAGGGGAATACTGAACAAAAGTGTAATCCACTCATCCTTCCAGCTATTCTCTGTAGCCTTCATTGCGGCTATGTCCCAGTCTATTTCACCTGTAGCTATCTTCATCTTAGTTTCAGCTTCTGCTTTCTTTACAGCAGTCTTACCTTCGATCATAGTACCAGCTAAATTAGCTACTTGACCTATTAAGTTTAGTCCTAACATTAGTAGTCATCCTTCTTCTTAATATTAGTAAAACCAAAGAAGGCAGTAACGATACCAACAACTGCGATACAGTATGTAGGAGCAATAGCAGTTAAGTTGTCTGCCGCAACCTCTTGTCCTAGTAGGTTACATATAATAATCATAACAGGATACAGTAGTAGTCCTGCTAACGAGAACCAAACCATCTTACGTTGTTGATCTCTCTTAGAGTTTTCATCCTCTATCTGCATCCTTTTGTCGTCTAATAGTAAAGCATCCCACTCAGACTTATCTACTGAACCATTACCATCTAAGTCTGCTTTTTCAAATTCACTCATTCTAATCTCCTAGTCAGCAAGAGGGTTATCTAAAGCCCTTTGCAGTTTATCCATTAGTTTAGTTTCTAACTCTTTCATAGAACCACTCTGTGACACTCTGACACGCTCTCTCTGGTTCTCAAATCGAACTTCAGCATCATCAATCATCTTACGTACCTTGTCTTCGTTGTCACGTACCATGTCTTCTACTCTGTCTGTCTGTTGTTCTACTCGTAACAGATCATCTTTAAGTCCATTCTTAATATCTCTAGTGTATTCTACGCTTTCTTCAACCTTATCAGATATACCAGATACCTTAGCATCCATTACATCCATCTGTTGTTGATAAGCACTTAAGTCTAGTCCAGCGACTTCCTCAATCTTTTGATACATAACAAACCCACCATACAATCCAGCCACCACAGTGGAAATAAAGGTTATGATTGCTAACACAGATGCAAACGACATCTTAACACCACCAGCTTTAATCTGTTTATCTGCAAGGTTATCAAATTCTGTGAGATCTACCATTAGTTTTCAAAGTCCATGTTGTTATCGGATTGTAAGTTCTTTAGTTCTTCTAGTTCATCCCGTAACTTCTGTATCTCTAACCTACGTTGAGCTAGTTCTACTTGGTATAGGTCGTTACAATTAATACGAGACTTAGGACGATCTAAAGGTATAACTATACGAGCATACACACCTATGTCTTTATCTCTATTTGCAGTATCAAAGCTAGACAGTACTCCAGTTACACCATACTCAAGGTTGATGCCACCCCCTACTGCATTACTGCAACGCATATTATTTGCAGAGAAACTATCTGATTGATAATTCATAGGTGGACTAGGTAGTGTCAACGCAAGTGAACTACTCTCTGCAAAAGCAGAACTAGATATAATACATAGGAGTGTAGCTAATCTCATGCTGGCATACCATCAATTCGAGAACAAATCCTAGAAGATACTAAGGTTTTTGATTCGAGTTGCCTTTTAACTTTAGAGGTTGTGCATACATAGGTAGCTTCGTCTAAATCTGACTTGCGTATGTATACAGTGAAATTCTTACGTGCCTTATACCCCACACTAATTATCTTGTATGTTGAAGAGAACGGGATACTCTTCCAGTTTAAGTCGAACAAATCTATTTCGTAGTACTTAATCTCTTCCCTTGAATTAAACAAGGACAACTCGACTTTAACTACACCAGTAACATGAGATGGTTTAACCACGGGGTAGGCTGGTGTCATCTCATGTGCTGGAGAGGCAAATGCCCACAGTAGAAAAAGTACTATTAACTTATTTCGCAACACAACTAGCTTGTACAACAGCAGTGTACACCCCACCAGCGAAAGGTTTTGATGCTGCATAAGTAGCAGTACTAGATGTAGAGAACCAAGTAGATCCAGCAACAGTTAAGTCAAAGACTGTAGTGTTGTCGTATACAACCTTAGCCGCATCATATCCTGACATACCAGCATCACTTGTTTGTGTAACACTAGTGCTACCTGTCCATGCTACTGTATCAGATAATGCAGGAGAAGAACTGAATGATGTTGGATGTGTTATGTTTGCAGTGTAGTAGTTAGCTAATGCTACATCAAATCTAATGACTGGTAGAACACCACCATCAGCAGGAGTAGTACTTAACTTACTAGCTATTGGATTACCGTACACACCACTCTTAGTTGTTTGTATTACACACTTAGCTTCTACATTACCTGTAATATCTACATCAGCGTATGCTGGTAATGCTAAGAGCGAAAGTATCACTAAAGAATATTTCATATTAAACCTCATTTGTTATACTGCATGTCTATCATTTTCTCATGCAGGAGTTGTTGTGCCAAATTGTTACGCAAGGCTTTCTTGTTGTCAGATATTGACCCGTCTTTTAATCCTTCTGCATCATTTAGTGTGCCACCATTTATAGAGGCATTATAATACATATTTATATTAGTCTGTAAGTTTATAGCCATGATGATATCATCTTGACCTTGTGTCTTAAGTAGAGTTAACGCATTAGATGATGCTGTTAAACCCATCTCTATACGTGTATTATCTTCTTCCTCTTCTTCGTCTTCTATACGATTACCATCTCTATCATATTTAAACTCTGTCTCAGTATCTATAGCACTTAGAACAGACTCATCTTCTAAAGCATCATACAATTCTACTTCAGGTATTTCAGGTATAGGCTTAACGTATCCTGCACATGATGGATCAGACTGTGGATCGTAACACCTGTCAACT
>TARA_B110000879_G_scaffold37218_1_pt1 | contig 14416 bp, 12 predicted proteins | sample TARA_B110000879 | Tara Oceans TARA_B110000879 (sample SAMEA4398094) | marine metagenome | biome: Polar Biome; feature: [SRF] surface water layer (ENVO:00010504); material: water (ENVO:00002006), including particulate matter (ENVO:01000060) such as... | depth 5 m
AAAAAATCGTCTTTGGGGCTGGATTCCAATTTTTTTTAAATTAAAGTGAAGAACATCTATCTTAACAAATACTACTAATGATCAAATTTTCCCTTCTTTCTCTAGTGGCGATCATTCCCACGACAACATCTGCTGCTCTTGTAACAACCTGGACAGCTTCGCAAAATGCCGCTGATCTGGGTGATGCCGGCGCCGCTACCGTCCAGCTTTTCCCCAGTCCAGTCGTCAATATCGGGGGAGATCCAGTGCAATACACTTCCTCTTCAACTAATACGGACTTTACGGATGTCGTGGAGCTCACCACAACCCAGCAGGAACAGCTCGCAGGAGCCGGCCTCTCTATTACTCAGGGATTGAATAATGTTCGTGGTGCCACCCGTAAGTTGACTGGCCCTACTTTCCAAACCTTTGGCGGTGGGAACGCAGGTAATACGACAATCGACTTCTTTATTAGCCCAGACAAACTCGATGATGTCTCCCAGCTAATTTTTGAAACCGGTGGGAATGGTGCCGGAAGTAGCTTAAACATGAACGGTAGCATCATGACCTTCGCGGCTGCCCAGAATGCTGCCACTGCCGTGAAAACAACCGTGGATCTGAACTCGATTTATGCGGGCACCCCTAATACGGATGATATGCTTCACGTTCGGCTCGGAATCGATATGGCGAATGATACGATCAGCCTATCTGCAGCAAATCTCGCGACTGGCCTGAGCACCAATAATTCTATTGCCTTTACCGGCACCATCTGGGCCGGCGCTGATAATACCGGCTTTTTTAATGTCCAAGGGTCAACTGGAGGATCTGCCGGCGGGAACGTGCCTGCCTCCTATGCAAATTTCGATGGTCAACTGGGAGCAGTTTCACGCTACAACACAGTTCTCGCTCCGATTCCCGAGCCTTCTTCAGTCGTGTTGCTCGGTCTCGCAGCCTGCGGATTTCTTCGCCGCCGCCGTTAGATCACTTTTTCTTCAAAGCCCTTCCTTGAAGAATTTCTTAAAGGAAGGGCTTTTTTGTGGATTACTAGCATCGATTCATCGGCGGTTTCAGAATTCTAGCGCATAAATTTTAGAGGTAAAAAGGCGGGGGATTTTTCTAGGCTGGTTTTGCGAAAAGCTGACTAAAAGCAAAAAATACCGCCGCCTCTGTGCGGAAGATCGTAAAGTAATTTACAACATGAATAAAGCCGGGTTTGGCCAGGCTGCGATTGGAGAATTCATTGGCTTTTGGCAACCGACGGTGAGCAAGGAGCTGTCGCGAAATAAGGGCAAGAAAGGCTATCGATCCAAGCAGGCTCAAGATCTGGCGAGGGCGAGACAGAAGCTTAAAAAGACGCGGCCCAAAGTGATTACTGGAGAGGTCAGAGAGCAGGTCGAAGCCCGGCTGCTCTTAAAACACAGTCCTGATCAGATTAGTGAAAAAATGGCGTTGCAAAAGATGTTTGTGAGCCATGAGTCTATTTACCAGTATGTCCTGAGTGATCGCAAAACGAACTCTTAAGATTACAAAATCTTCTGAGGCGTCATAGTCAGTATTTCAACCTCCATAGCTCCCATCATGAAGAACCTAAAAGATAAAACACCTGATATTGAAGACCTATGGGAGGAGGACTTGCGCAGTCGCTACCCTGAAAATGGAGATAAAGGAGAAGAGGATTTTCGCGATTATACAGATCCGGCAAGAGATACGGTGCGGGAGTTTTACCGCATGAATCATCTCTATCAGAACTATGACTTCGTGCTTCAAAAAAAAGCGGAATATACGAAGCTCGAAAAACGGAAGATGGGTTTGTGGGAAGCTGTTGAATTTTTAAACACCCTCGTCGATGATTCCGATCCTGATACCGATTTGGACCAAACTCAGCACTTATTACAGACATCAGAAGCGATCCGTGCTGACGGCCATCCCGATTGGTTTATCCTTACCGGATTTTTACATGACCTCGGCAAAGTTCTCTGCCTCTTTGGGGAGCCTCAATGGGCGGTAGTGGGAGATACTTTTCCAGTAGGGTGTCAATTTTCCCAATCCATTGTTTACCCCGAATTCTTCAAGGAAAATTCCGATTTTCACGACCAAAATTTCAACACTAAATATGGGATTTATGAGCCGAATTGCGGTCTCGATAAGGTCCAGCTTTCATGGGGCCATGACGAGTATTTATACCACGTTCTCAAGGAATATTTACCTGAGCCTGCCTTGTATATGATTCGCTACCACTCATTTTATGCTCAACATAAAGAAGGAGCGTATGACCATTTGATGAATGAGCATGACCATAAACTCTTTGAATGGGTAAAGCGGTTTAATCCCTATGATCTCTATTCCAAGTCACCAACTCCTCCAAACGTGGCGGAATTGCGCCCTTTTTATGAGAACCTCGCTGCCAAGTATCTGCCCGACGCGATTGCATTTTAAGGGCAGAGAATAATACTTACAAGCGCGAGTAAATAGAACCAAGGAGTGACACAATCAAAATGTGACTGCGTGGTCTTGGCATCGGAAGCAATCCCGATCCCGGCGGCAATCCAGACTGGACCTCTGCAGGCTCGAGTAAAAGCTACGCCAAGCGTACGGCGGGGTATTTGATTTAGCCGTCTTTGCAGGCGAAGCGGGCGGTGAAGATATGTTGCCATTGACGATTATCGTGGTAAACTCAAAGGCTGGACGTAAATATTCATATCTCCGGTAAAAATAGAGTCGCTCACACCGTTATCCTCCTGCCTTATTTTTTATTTATCCTTGTCTCAATGAAAACCAAATTCGCTATCGCCCTTGCCATCGGAGGAACTCTTCTTTTTACCGTGCTTTCTTCCTGTACCGGTCCTCTGGGACGGGCCGGATATGAATCCGCGCCTTACAAGACAGTAAAAACTGATGGAGCTTTTGAGGTTCGAGACTACCCCGAAATTGTCGTTGCGACCGCCACTATGAAAAACGGCAACAACAATCAAAATTCAGGATTCATGAGCTTGTTTCGATACATTTCTGGAAAAAACGAAGCCGAACAAAAGATCGCTATGACAACGCCGGTTTTTTCTAAGACAGCTGGTGATCTTCAGGAGATGAGTTTTGTGCTGCCCGAGGAGGTTGCTAAAGATGGAGCGCCGAAAGCGAACAACAACAATATCGCCGTTAGTAAACGACAAGCAGGACGTTTCGCGGTCTATCGATATAGTGGCCGCTGGACCGAAGCCCGGGACAAGAAAGCACGCCAAACACTCGTCAAATGGGCCAAAGATCAGGATCTCACGTTAACGTCGGTGATGGAGAAAGCCAGCTATGACCCCCCTTTCACTCCTCCCTTTATGCGACGCAACGAAATCTTGGTGCGTCTCGGTAAATAGTCCTCCGCTTCGCTCCGGTTCCCAGAGGCCGTGGAGGCGGAGAAAGAATTGATTCAGGGTCGCCCCACGGCCCTTCACCCCTGCGGGGCACGTCACCCGCTGCGCGGATTCCTGTCCAAAACGCCTACAGGCCTTCGGCGTTTTTCGATTTCCTCGCGCCGGAGGGGGCGCATGTCGCGGGATCGGCTTTTGGGCGGCGCGGGGATGAGGAGGATCTGGGCGGGCGGCGGTTTTTCGGGTGGAGGCTCAGGTTTGGCTGGCCGGACTATACGGTCGGGGATGGGGGAGGTTTGGCCGCGGGATTTGTTGGAGTAGCGGACGGTTTGTTGGCCCTCAAGTGGTCTATCCCGAAGCAAAATTTCTAGCAGGGTGGGTAGAATTGGGTGATTTGAGGATGGTGGCTTTGATTTTCTGGTTAGATAATTCAGAGTCCTACCACCACCTGCTAGTCCACCCTATCTACTTCTTGTGATTTTTCCTGCTTCGCGTTTTGTCCTTCTGGCCTTTGGGTTGGGGGCTTATGGGTGCGCTGATCTTGAGGGGCCGCAATTCGGGGAGGAGGTGGTTGCTCCGGGGGATTTCACGGCTGGAGGAGCGATTCCGGGACGGGCGGCGACAGGGTGGTTGGGGGATTTTTCGGAGCCCGGGCTCAATGCCGTGGTTGCGGAGGCTATGAGATCGAATCAGGATTTAGCGGCGTCGGCGGGGCGGCTTCGAGCGGCGCGCGCTAATGCGGGAATCACGCGGGCGGCTGGGTTCCCTCAGATTTCTGCGACGGGAGGCACGACCCGGAGGCGCGGAGTGGCTGAGGTTCCAAATGGTTCCGGCGGGACCTCAGCGGTCTCAAATTATGCGACATCCCATGACATCGGGGTGAGCTTGAATTGGGAGGTCGATCTTTGGGGCCGGATCCGCAACCGCTCCCGTGCTGCGGTGGCGGATGTGAATGCCAGTACGGCAGATTTCCATGCTTTGCGGCTCTCGTTGGCAGCCAATATCGCGCGCTCCTGGTTCAATGCCGCTGAGCTTGAACAGCAGGTGCGATTGGCTCGTGAGACCTTGACAAGTTTGGAGAAGAACTTGAATTTTGTGGAGCGGGGGGTTGATCTTGGAACCTCGGAGCCTCTTGATCTCCGGTTAACTCGGACGAATGTTGCCAGTGCCCGCAGTAATTTGGCGGCCCAGAGTCGGCAGCTGGATCGGGCAACACGGGCCTTGGAGATCCTGATTGGACGCTATCCGGCGCGCCAGTTGCAAGTCTCGCAAAGTCTCCCCGATATGGGAGTCGGGGTGCCGACGGGTCTTCCTTCGGCTCTTTTGGAGCGTCGCCCCGATTTGCGAGCTTCGGAGTTTCGGCTGGAGGCGTCCTCCGAGCGGGTGGGGGAGGCAAAGAAGCAGATCCTCCCAAGCTTCAGTCTGACAGTGGGCGGAGGGACGAGTAGTAGCGAGCTTCGGAAGTTCCTTAACCCGGACTATCTCGCGGGTTCGATCGGCGCGAGTATCGTCCAAACGGTCTACGATGGCGGGCGGATTCAGGGTGGGATCAAGGCGGCACAAGGACGCTATGACGAAGCTCTGGCAAACTTTCGGAAAAATGCCCTTCAGGCCTTTGGCGAGGTCGAGACGGCCTTGGCGGCAGAGGTTTTTCTGGAAAATCAGCTTCAATTCCAAAAACAGGCGGCGGTGGAATCGACGAAAGCCGAGGAGTTGGCCTGGGATCAATATGCGGGCGGCTTGATCGATGGGTTGACTTGGTTGGAAGCTCAGCGACGCTCTTTCAATGCCAATAGTGGTCTCTTGCAGCTCAAGAACCTCCGTCTTCAAAATCGCATCGATCTTCACCTCGCTCTCGGTGGAGATTTTCAATCACTCCCCGGTCGCTAAAAATATTTCTTCTATGACATTCAAAAAAATCCTGAAGGCATTCGTTCCGGCGCTCGTGGTTCTTGCTACAGCCGGCGGGGTGGCTTCGTGGATGATGAAAAAACGTGTTGAGGTGGAACCGGTGGAAGCACCGGAAGAGGTGAGGCGGGCGGAGTTTGTCATTGCTCGAAAGGGAAGTCATCAAGTCACCCTCGTTTCCAGTGGAGAAGTTTTGCCGCACACCAAGAGCACTTTAATTCCGCAGGTTTCGGGTGAAGTGATTCGTGTTTCCCCTGGTTTTCGGAATGGCGGATTTTTTGAGGCAGGGGAGGTTTTGATTGAACTCGACGAGGCTGATTACCGCGCGGCGGTGACGGAAAGCGAAGCGACCTTAGCCCATTCAACGGCAGCGCTGGCACTTGAAGTGGCGCGTGCAGAGCAAGCCGTTGAAGCTTGGCGTGATCTCGGAAGAGGAGGCGATCCTAGTGATCTCACAATGCGAAAGCCTCAGTTAGCCGAGGCGCGTGCCGCTTCGGCAGCGGCGGCGGCCGGGTTGGAGCGGGCCAAGCGTGATCTAAAGCGCACTAAAATTTCCGCGCCCTATCCTGGCTATGTCCGTGATAAGAGCGTCGATCTTGGGCAGGTGATTAGTCCGGGAACTCCGATCGCGGAGATCTTTGCGATCGATTACGTCGAGGTGCGCTTGCCGATTGATCCGCGTGATCTCGAATTCATCGATCTCCCAAAGCGATACCGTCGTAGTCTGATCGTGGGGGCAAAAGAACCGAAGGTCCTGTTGCGAGATTCCAATATCCCCAATGCTCCTTGGGAGGGGCGTCTGGTTCGTGCCGAGGGGGAGTTTGATCCGCGCTCGCGCAAGCTTTTCGTGATTGCGCAAGTCGATGATCCCTACGCTCTCAACGACGGGGAGCGACCGCCTTTGAAAGTGGGGCAGTTTGTGAGCGCGGAGATTGAAGGCAAAACTCTTGAGGATGTTTTTGTCATCCCGGAGCAGGCGGTGCGATTTGGGAATCAGATAAAAATTATCGATGACGAAGATCGTATTCGTCTCCGCGAAGTGAAGGTGATTTTCAACGATCTCCCCAACCTTGTCGTGAGTGGTGGATTGGAAGAAGGAGAGAGGGTTTGCCTGACCGCTTTGCCCTTCGCGATTGATGGTAGCTTGGTCGAACCAAGAGAACGAATTACGCCGGAGGAATCGAAATGAAGGGACCCATCGCATGGTTCACCCGAAATGGTGTCGCGGCTAACTTGCTCATGATTACAATCATGGCGTTGGGGATGAAGGCTTTGCTGAAGCCGCTCGCCACCGATATTCTCCCGGACGCGCAACTTGACCTCATCACCATCACGGTGCCGTATCGAGGATCGACGCCGGTGGAGTCGGAAGAAGGCGTGATCTTGCGCGTGGAGGAAGCGATCCATGATTTGGAAGGAATCAAGCATATCAATTCGGTGGCTTCGGCCGGGGCGGGATCTGTCACGATCCAAATCGATACCGGCTATGATAAACGGATTTTGTTAGACGATGTGAAGGCGCGTGTTGATTCGATCAGCACCTTCCCAGCGGAGACTGAAAAGCCTATTATTAGCATCCCACAAATTAGAATTCCGGTCCTGATGGTGGTGATTGCGGCCGAGATGCCCGAACGGGGCTTGCGCCGGTTGGGGGAAATCGTGCGCGATGAAGTGACCAATCTTCCCGGCATTTCACAAACGCAACTTCTGGGGGTGAGACCGTATGAAATTGCCATCGAGGTGACGGAGGAAACTCTGGAGCGTTATGGCTTGACCATGAGCCAGATCAGCCAAGCGATCTCGCGCTCGTCGATTGATTTGCCCGCCGGAGCGATTAAAGCCCGCCACGGAAACATCCTTCTTCGTACCGAAGGACAGGCGTACGTGGGTGAGGATTTTCGCGATATCGTGGTGCTGACCAATCCCGACGGCTCGCGAGTCAAGCTGAGCGAAATCGCCAAGATCACGGATGGCTTTGATGAAACACCCTCGATGGTTCGCTTCGATGGCAAGCCTTGTGTCATGGTGCAGGTCTCGCGGGTTGGAGAGCAAGACTCGGTGCGGATTGCCGAAACGATCAAGACTTTCTTCGCTGGCGCTGGCGATCGGCTCATCCCAGAGGGCGCAGAGATTCACTATTGGGGAGACACTTCGGTAATCGTTGCGGACCGTTTGGATACGCTGAAAAGCAGTGCCATCTTCGGCTTTGTGCTCGTGCTTTTTGTACTCACCCTTTTTCTCCGTCCTTCGCTTGCTTTCTGGATCGCGATGGGGATTCCCGTCTCCTTGATGGGGGCGATTGGGCTCATGCCTTACCTCGGCGTGACCATTAATTTGATCAGCCTCTTCGGTTTTATCCTCGTGCTGGGGATTGTCGTGGATGACGCCATCGTGACCGGCGAAAATATTTATCACAACTTTTCGATCCAACCTGATACCGAGACGGCGGCGATTGTCGGGGCACGTGAAGTAGCGGTGCCGGTGATCTTCGGGGTTCTCACCACCATCGCCGCCTTCGCGCCCATGCTCATGGTGGAGGGTGTTGCGGGGAAGATGTTCGAGCCAATTCCCTTAGTCGTCATTCCGGTTCTGATTTTCTCCTTGATTGAGTCGAAGCTCATCCTTCCCGCCCATCTAAAGCACCTCCGCAGGCTCGACCGGCCTACCGATAAAGTGAACCGTTTCGAGCGTTTCCGCCGGATTTTTTCCGATGGCTTGGTCAAGTTTGCGGTCAAGGTTTACCAGCCAGCCTTGGCGGTGGCCGCTCGTCATCGCTATCTCACAAGTGCCTTGTTTTTAGCGACGCTTATCATCCTAAGCGCGACGGTCGCGAGTAATCGGATGCGCTTCGTTTTCATGCCCACGGTTGAGGGCGACATGGTGCAGGTTTCTCTCACGATGCCGGATGGAACTTCCGCCGAAACGACGATTGGGTATCTGGAACAAATCAGCGCGGGCGCGGTGGCTTTGCAGGAAGAATATTTCGATGCCGGGCGCGGCAATAGTGTGATTAGCGGAATCATTGCCTACACCGAGGGCGAGTCGCGCGGGAAGGTAATGATGGCGCTTTTGCCGGGGCAGGAGCGGAATGACATTGTTACGGTGAAGGAGCTGGAACGGCAATGGCGAGAGAAGGTTGGCAACCTGCCGGGAGTCGAAGAGATTCGCTATTCCGGTGAGGCCAAGGGCAATGGCGGCGGATCGCCGGTGCAGGTGCGGTTGACCGGACCGAATTTTGATGAATTGGCGAAAGCGGCGGAAGAGGTCAAGGAACTGCTGGTAACAATGCCCCATCTTTCCGACATCAGCGATAGCTATGATGCAGGCAAAGAAGAGGTGAAACTCAGCATCAAACCCGAAGCCGAAGCGCTCGGCCTGACCACCAATGATCTTGCCCGGCAAACGCGTGAGGCCTTCTTCGGGGCTGAGGCCCAGCGAATCCAACGCGGTCGCGAAGATGTCCGCGTCATGGTGCGCTATCCGAAAAAAAAGCGCTCTTCGATCAGTCAGCTTCAGCGCATGCGCATCCGCACGCCGGATGGGGATGAGGTTCCTTTTTCAGCGGTCGCGAATGCTGAGATTGGACCGGGGTTCACCTCGATCCGCCGCATTGACCGCAATCGCACCATCGATATCACGGCGGATGCCAACAAAGATGAGGTGAACATGGGAGTGGTGACGAGAGCCTTGGAAAAAGACCTTCCCGGGATCGTCGCGAAGTATCCTGGAATGCATCATTCCTTCGAGGGAGAAGCGCGGGAGCAGGCCGATGCCTTCCGCAGTCTTTCTATCGGTGCGGCCTTCGTGGCCTTTCTTATCTACACCTTGTTAGCGATCCCATTGAAGTCATATATTCAGCCCTTCATCGTAATGTCAGCCATTCCCTTCGGCCTCGCCGGAGCGATTTTGGGCCACATGATCATGGGGCATCCGCTCAGTATTATCAGCCTATTTGGCTTAATGGCTCTGGCCGGAGTGGTTGTCAATGACAGCCTCGTCATGGTAGATTATATCAATGGAAGACGCGCCATAGGAATGGGGCTGCACGAAGCGGTAATCTCGGCGGGCGGAGCGCGTTTTCGGGCGATCATGTTGACCTCGGTGACCACCTTCGCGGGACTGATGCCGATGATGTTTGAGACCAGTTTACAGGCGCAGTTCCTCATCCCGATGGCAATTTCGCTTGGTTATGGCATTCTCTTTTCGACTCTCATCACCCTCTTCCTGGTACCGGTCAATTTCCTAATTTTAGAGGATTTGAAGTGGGCCTGGAGGTGGTATTGGCGGGATAGTCCCGAGGAAGCTAGCTCTGAAATACGCGAGTTGGAAAAGGGGTAATTGTTCGCTAGTTTCAGGCTGGGCAAGCGCGGCTTTCCTTGCGGTGGTTGAACACGGTGGCCACACCTACCCCGTTTATGATGGCGCTCTGACTTGGCAGCAGGCCACTGATTTTCCCCGTGGGAGACGGTAGGAGACAAATCGTCTACTTGGCGCGAATTGATGATGCCACAGAGAACGCCGCAATATACAGCTGCCTGCTCTCCCCTGATGCCACTTCCGAGATCATTCAGGCGCGTATCAGGGGCCTCCATCTCGGGCAGAGGGAGGGAGATTGCCTGCTCCTGGTGGGCTGCGCCCTAGCATATTTTGAGGGCGTATTATTTTCGAATACCTGATCTGACCTGTATACGAAACGCCAACACTTGTGCTGTTTTATGGGGCAGGCAGAAATTCGACATCCATGAATGCTCCCGTCGCGTTCGCGTTGGTGACGAACTGTGGAATCCCATTCATTACGTCAATCGATTGCCGATGAATATGCCCAGCGAAGACACCCAATAAATTCGTCGCGGCGAACACTTCACGATGAAAATCCATGGTCACTGCGGTGTGACCAGACTCGGGCCATTTGGGACGCCGTTCCAATTCATGGTTGCGATCGGTCTTGGCGCTCCAGTCTGGATGTCCACAGCCGTAGCCGGTGGGGCGCCCAGGAGCGAAAAGCGGAATATGAACCATCAGCACGATGGGCTTACCGTGGCTCACATGTTCGCGGAAGAAGTCGAGTTGCTCTGGCAGGATTTGGTAGTGCGAGTTGTCGATGGCGAGAAAAGTGATGCCCTTGACTTCATACGCCGCCATCAGTGGATGATTGCCTTGGTAGAGCAATTTAAGCCGTTTTTCAATCCATGTGTTCCGGAGTGTTTCGAGCGATCCTTTCATCCCCTCATAGTGCCAGTCGTGGTTTCCGGCGGTGTAGAGGTAAGGCAGCCCAGCCTGCTTGAGCTGTCCGCTCACCCAATCGATCGCGGCCTCAGAAGGGAAGCTGAAGATGTCTCCGACGAGCGCCAATAGATCCACTTCAGACTGCTTACCATGCATCAGCGCCTCCGCAAAACTCTCTTCCGGAGTCGTCGTTGCACCTGATTGGAAATGAATTGTCCGATTGTAGGCCTTCGCCATCCGCCCGCTGAATTGCTGAAACGGTTCACCACGATCGTCATCCTTGAAAAGGTGCGTGTCAGCGACAACTAACACCTTAAGGGATTCCTTCACCGCAGGAGAGTAAAACCTCACGCGGTTCGCATCCACCGCGAAAGAGCTGCGGCTCGATAGGTTTTCAGAGGGGGTGTCTGCGGCCTTAGCCCCAGTGATCGCGCAGCCGAGCGGTGCTGACAACGAGGCCGTTGAGGTTGACTGGATGAAGTTACGTCGTTTCATGATTCAATTATCTACCGTAAATTACCAGTTACCGCCTCATTGGTAACCCCAGAGGTGGCCTTTCCCGAACGTTGCTCGACCGAGAGACAGTGAAACCCCATTCCCACCAAGCGCGGCGCGACTTCCAGACCATCGGCAGCCGGGAAGGTGATTTTTTCCGCCTGCGCGCTGAAGATTGTGCCAATTATGACAAGGCTCCACTGGAGAAAGCTGACGCATGAATTTTTCATCTCCCTTAGAGTAGATCAGATTAGCTTTATTCCCAACCCCTGATTATTGTTTTTTATGGGTCAGCTAATCGGTGGTCTTTGTGTTTCTATCCTCGAGATATTTTTGCTTGTTTTCAAACGCTCGCCCCTCCTTTCATTTTTGCGGTTATACCAGTAGAATTACCTGCTGCCTTTTCAAGCAGCTAACAACATCCGATTTTTGGAGGAAAAAATTCCAAGACGTAAAGCGTGAGCGGAGCGAGTGCATACGAGCGCTGTATCGCGCATGAATTTCAGAGTCTCTGTAAAATGTCTGACGATTTTAATCGATGAAAGGGTCAGCCAGAAAATTTCGTATAGCGCCTCATATGATCAATCGCCGCAGTTATCTCAAAGGCTTTTCTCTCACCGCAGCAGCCGCAGCACTTCAGCCCTATTCGGCCTTTGCGGCCGAGCCGAGGAAGTTCCGCATAGCGGCAGTCGGGATCGGTGGACGTGGAGGTGCTGACTTGGGACAATTGCGCAGCCACCCGCTCTATGAATTAACCGCCGTTTGCGATGTTGATTCACGATTTTTCAAAGGTAAAAACAACAAGGCTCGTTACCCCGGCGCAGCTCAGTTCCAAGACTACCAGGAAATGTTCGCCAAGATGGCCGACAAATTCGATGGGGTGCTGATTGCCACTCCCGACCACATGCATGCTCCGATCGCGCTTCTGGCACTGCATCACAACAAACATGTTTACCTGCAAAAACCCCTTGCTCAAGACATTGGCGAGTGCCGCCTTCTCGCTCAAGCCGCCGCGAAGAAACCGCACCTCGCAACCCAGATGGGTATCCAAATCCATGGCCATCCCGCCTACCGTAGCGCCGTTCAGTGGATCCGTAACGGTGTGATTGGCAAAGTTGAGAAAGTTCATTCCTGGTCAGGCAAGGGATGGGGCGGTGAGTATAAGCCCAAGGATGTGAGCGCGATCCCTGATGCCTTGGACTGGGACCTCTACTGTGGTGTTACCGGGAAAGTCCCATTTGTCGACGGCTGGTATCACCGGGGTAATTGGCGCAAGTGGTTCTCTTTTGGCTCAGGCACCCAAGGCGACATGGGATGTCACATCGTCGATCCCGTCTTTGGAGCACTCGATTTCAAAGAGCCTCTTTCGGTCATCTCTCGAGGTCCTAAACCATTTTCCCGGAACTTTGCCCTAATTAGTAAGGTTGAGTATGAATTTAAAGGAACTCCATTCACGATCGGTAAACCTGAGTTTACTTGGTATAATGGATCATTGAGTCCAAAAACCCTCGAGGGATTACCGAAATCTATTAAACTACCGAGCCAAGGTTCGGTCTTCATTGGTGAGAAAGGGATGCTTGTTCTCCCTCATATTGGCGTTCCTCAAGTGTATCAACCCGACGGCACCCCGCTTGCGGTTTTACCGGCAGAAGAGAAAGCGGTGAACCACTTCCATGAATGGATTGACGCGGCCACCGGACGCAAGGAAGCGACGAGCACTCCCTTCAGTTTCAGTGGACCACTCACCGAGGCTGTTCTATTGGGCATCGTCATCAACCGCTGGCCTAATAAAAAATTCGGGTGGGACGCCGCGAAATGTCAGTTCACCGGTCCTGGGTCGGAAGTTGCGGAGGCCAACGCTCTTGTCGCTCCTGCCTGGGCCCCCGGATTTGAAATCCCTAAAGCCTGATTTTTTTAACTTTTAGTGATCATCTGCTTGGATCCGGGCTTTGCCGCCCGCGTTCTGTCCCATCGTTTAATAGGGCAAAATTTGGGAGATCACCTCGCCTTCCGCTTCGGTCCAAAGGCCGGTTCAGGGCTCTCCCCCCAAAAGAAAATTCCTACGATGTCGAAGGCTTCCTTTTCAGTAAGCGCTCGACAAAATTAGCGATTCACCAATCCTTCTAAATTTATGCTTAAGCCTCTTCTGACGACTGTCACCTTCTCGATCTTTACGCTCTGCGGGTTTGCCGGAGAGAACGCTGCGCCCTCATCTCACATGGTCTACAACGATGCCAGTTTCGACGGCGACATCCTGATCAACGAAGTTCGTGTCCCGAAGAATGGCGAGGCGATGTATACCTACTACGAGGCTCTCGGTTGGGGCGGCAGGGCCGGAGGCTACGCAGGGATCCAAGCTCATCCAAAGGCCCACAACTATATTTTCTCAATCTGGGATCACAAGGAACACACCGCCCCGATCAAGGCCGTCTATCATGGACCTGGAACCCTGACGGAAAACTTCGGCGGCGAAGGAACCGGCCTAAAGTCATGGAACTTCGAATTGGGCTGGGACACCGATGTTTGGTACACGCTCGTTTCCCGCTGCTGGCCGGTCGATGATCACACCCTCTACGGATACTGGGTTCGGTCCTCCAAGAGCAACGAATGGACGCACATGGTCACGATGGATGTCGCCACCAAGGGAGCCTACTTCAAAGGCGGAAACGATTCCTTCATCGAGGACTGGCTGGAGACGGGAAAGAAGGCGCGCACCACCCACATCCGCAACGGATGGAAACGCAAACCCACCGGCGAATGGCACGCCTTTGGCAAAGTACGCTATTCCGTAAATTCGTGGGATTTAGTCGAAGGAAAACGCTCCTTCAACTTTAAGACCAATTGGAATGGCGGAGTCGCCAAGGACAAGACGGGCGAATTCTACTTCATGACCAGTGGCGGAGCAGACACTCAAGCCACCGCGACAAACCCCTCGAGCCATTCGATTAAACGAAGCGAAACCAAGCCCGGATACGCTCCGGCAAAAATTCTTTCTGCCAGCGTAAAATCGGCAGAAGGGAACACGGTGAACATCGAGTGGAAACTCGATCCGAAATCGGCGCCTCAATTCAGCATCGAAATTTCCGGCAAAAACAAAGCCGGCACGGCCGTCCTCGAAAAGCTCATTACCTCTCCCCACACTCGAAGCGTCACTCTGGAATTCCCAAAGGGAATTCCCGCTTCCTCTCTGAGCTTCGAAATTCGTTGCCGCGATATCTTCGACAACGAATCCAAAATGATCAAAGTCAAGTAGGTCTTCCCAATAGCCTCCCCAGTTTCCTTCGCTGTCATCTGCGTAAATTCGGGAACCCAGTTCCATTCTCCAAGATAGGATTTGACCGAGGCACCGCTTCCTAAATTACCCGCTCACTATCGTGCAGCCAACCGACTCTAGCAGGAGTCTTGATCGTTATTCAAATCATCGGAAATGTTTATTTTTCCTTTGATTA
>TARA_B110000879_G_scaffold111371_1_pt1 | contig 14392 bp, 11 predicted proteins | sample TARA_B110000879 | Tara Oceans TARA_B110000879 (sample SAMEA4398094) | marine metagenome | biome: Polar Biome; feature: [SRF] surface water layer (ENVO:00010504); material: water (ENVO:00002006), including particulate matter (ENVO:01000060) such as... | depth 5 m
CGTATGCCATTGCAAAGGCTTCTTGTTTGGGCGTTAGTTTATCAGTCATTTTAAGTTCTTCTAATTTCATTGATATATTCTTTCATTCAAAGGTGGTTTATATGAGTTAAAAAGAGGCCAAAAAAGTCATCCAGCTTCCTTCCGGTGATATTTGATATTTTAAGCTGCAAGTTGCTTCTCAATCTTGGGGCATAACCAGTTTCCAGCTCTAACTAAGCTTAAGTAGTTGCTTAGAATGGGTGCGTTGCTGTTGGTAGTAGGTGCATGGCTTAGTATATATGCGTCCAGTTTGGATGCAGGGTTTGGGGTGTTTTGGGCTGTTTCCGCATTCAGTTTGGATGCAGGCTCAGGCTCATTATCGTCGTTTCCGCATTCAATTTGGATACAGGGTTGCGTCCAGTTTGGATGCGGGCTTTTGTTTTTGAAGTTACGTGATTGTCCGATATATCCTTTTGGTTTGTGCTTAGGATACGCAATGGCTTCATAATCAGAGCCTTCCGTCCATCTAACTGGTTCTCGCGTAGCTGGAATGAGTTTTCTTGCATTGCCTGTCTGGAGCATGGTTAATCTAAACAATGCAGTTTTACCTTGTCCATGGCATCCAAGTTCATGCAATTTGGTACAAACAATCCAGCCTTTAGCCTCTAAATCTGCTAATGATTTCATTGCAACCTTTGCTGTACACCCCATATCCTTAGCCAAGTCTCTGGGGCTTCTAAAAATCTCACCATTATTGTTATTGAGTTTCTTTGATTCAGCAACACACCGAATGCGCAAGTGATTATAGGCTTCACGAGCTGAGAAGCTAAGAGCCCTCCATGAAGGAAGACTCTTTTCTGATGCAATCCACCTAGTAAATTGCTCACTTTCTCGTTTCTCGTTTCTCTTGTCTCTGCCCATTAGCTGTCACCTCCAAAATGTGAAGGTAGCATCTTATCGAGAACACTAGCGCCCATCCCATCACCAGTTTTTTCATTGTAGACACGCATCAAGCTATCTTTTGATCTGTGATAAGAGATTGATTGCCAACCCAGCTCAGAAGTGCTCTTTCCGAACCTCTTTTGAATTATCCATTGCCAGTTTGCCTTGCAGATTTTCACTCTAAAATTGAAAGATTGAAATAATACATTTTCATCCGATGTAATTGGTGTTTGAATATTCATTAAGAAGCCCCCCTAATCTTTGAGGACATCTGTATATAAGATTTTAAAAGCTTCCAATTTTGCTTAGAAATGTTTTCACTCATGCTGCATGTTCTCCTAAAAACAGATTATCAAGTTCCTTAATGCTCAGGAACGTTCTGGAGCCTACCTTGGTCGGGTTGATTGAGCCTGATTTGATTAGTCTGTAAACTGAACTTCTAGAAAGACTGTAAATATTGGTAGCCTCTTTGATTGAGACTGCTTTCTTTTTATTTTCCATCATTATTTAGCCTTTCTGAGATGAATTGATATTTGTTGTATCGATGCGATTTCTTTCAAGAAATGCTAAGATATCTTTGCCATAATAGAGAATGCGCGAGCCGCTCTTAGTATATGGCAAGCCATGGCCTCGACTTCGCCATGTGGCGAGTGTGCCTATTGAGCCAATAATTCTCATTTGAGAATCTCTCGGCGTGTAGTATTCGTATTCATTAATTTTCATTTGAAAATCCTTTTATTTATGGGAGGAGAAAAACCATCAAGCTAAATGGCGAGATGGATTATGGGTGTGCCAAACTTTAGACACAAAAAAACCCGCCAAGCTGGATAGCAAGACGGGTGTGGATGTGCCAAATTTTAGACACAAAAAAACCTTAGATGAAACTAACCATCCAAGGCGGTATAAAAATCATTATAAAACGCGCAGTTATTCTTTTACTTACTCGCTGCTTTCGCGCGGATCCGTTGTTTATGATATACACTTCAATGGTGGGATATTATTATACTCCCACATCTCTAGCGATAATTACTGATAACGTGTCAAGGGGTTCCAGTCAATGACCAAACACAATATTTAGTAAAATATTAAAATAAAAACGCAATATGTGGTATTTTTTAGTAATGAATATTAATTCTTAATTGTTATAATTGTTTTGTAGAATGCAAGGGAATGACTTTGCTGTCAGTATTGAAACAATAATCCGCCCAGCGTTGCATCAATACTTTTCTGCGCTCGAGAAAATCCCCCCTCATATAGCTTCTTTCAACCTTAGAGCCTGTGACGTGGCTTAGTGCAGTCTCTGCAATTTCTCTTGGCGTATCAGTCGCCTCTGCACACCACATACGAAAGCTTGAACGAAAACCATGAGGACGTTCTTGCATGCCTCTACGCTCCATAAATCTAGACATAGTTGCATCTGAAATTACACCCTTGCGAATGCTGGGGAAAATGAAGCCGTCTCTTTCGTAAGCTTTACACTGCTCTAAGACCTCAAGGGCCTCTTTTGAGAGCGGTAATCGAAATTCTTCTTTTTTCCCTTTAATCCCTTTCATTAGTTCGGCTGGGACTGTGAGAACATTATTCTCAATGTATTCAAATCTTAGATGTCTAATGGCGCCACTGCGTAGAGCTGTTAAAATTGTTAACTTGAGGGCTAATTCTGTTAAAGTGCCCCCAGAGAGGCTTTCGTAAAAGGCTGGAACTTCTTGCCAAGCGACTGACGGGATATGCTTTTCCTTATCGCCCTGAGCACCTAACAATGATTTGGCTTTCGTTGTCGCAAGCATATCAATATCTAGCCCCGCATCCTCCGCATATTTCATAACAACACTTAAACGTCTTAGTGCCTTACGAGCTGTCTCAGGTATCTTAAGCCAAATTGGCTTTAACGCTCTTTGAACATCCCTTCTATCAATGTCTTCAACTGGCATTGCTCCTAATACTGGTAATATGTGCAATTTAAGAGGCGAAAGCCACCTCCCCGCTGTGCCCTCCCCAACTAAGGTTCGTTTGTGCGCTTCAAAAGCCTCTGCTGTGATAATTGCAAGCGTTGGCGAAGTTTTTGAAGCTTCCACTTTATCTTTTTTACGCTCGGCAATAGGATTAATTCCGCCAGCCACCACTTTGCGGTAGGTTGTAGCTAGGTTCCGCGCTTCTGCTAGGGAGACGCTAGGATAAGAGCCTAAACCCATCTCTTTACGCCTAGAATGAATTGTGAATCTATATATCCACTGTTTATTTTTTGCTATTCGCAACATCAGACCACCACCATCCGAGTGCTTGCCCTTAGTAGCATTTCTTAACTTGGTATCTGTTAATTTATTTAATCCGCTCATAAATCTTATCCCCCATTTTATCCCCCACTAATTGAGGGATAAAGCGCTACTGCTTGGTACACTATGAAACAGAACATTTATTTACAAGCATATAATTAAGGAGTTTTGTTGCATTATGGCACAATATGAAGCATTAATTCAAAGCCACCCTCGGGCACCATTTTAAAAATATTATCTGTAATGCCATGATCTATACGCCTATAATAATTTATTTTCAAAGCTAACCTAATGATTTAAATTTATTTCACACATATCAAACAATAGATTTAGTTTCATACCCTTTGATGATATCAATTTATTTTTAATATTTTATGATATTATATGACTAATCATTATAGTCTTATTTATTAAAAGAGCTCTATATTTATTGAGTTTCAAAACTTATCAAAGCCATGCCGAGAACTAACAGAATTAATCCAGCAATGCCTACAAGGCCAATATGCTGTTTAAATAAAATAACACTTACAATCACTGATCCAACTGATCCAATTCCAGTCCAAACTGGATAAGCAATACCAAGCGGTAAAAATCGCATAGACCAGTACAATGCAGCCAGACTAGTGAGCATCAAGACTAGTGTTATAGTAAGCAAGCTAAAACTGAATTTTTCAGCACCAAGCTTCATGGTTGTTGCCCATGCAGTTTCAAGTAAACCCGCAATAATTAAAACTATCCAAGCCATGCTAACCTCCATAATATTGGACGTTTCAAAAATATACCAAAACGCTATCAAGAATTTGGACTTCATACACTAGGTATAAAACAAAATATAGATAGAAAAATAAAGCTGGGACCCAATATTTATGAAAATAGAATAAATATAAAAAAGGCAAAAAATTATAGCTCTTTTTAAAACATTATAATCTTTTATTAAGACATTACATTTACTAAGGCCAAGAATATAAAGCCAGAAATAATAGCAGCCGCTGGAACTGTTATTACCCATGCAGCTATAATTGTCATAAAGTGAGATCGACGCACCAACTTACGATGTTTACGCTTTTTAGATCCTTGTTTTTCAGCTTCAGCCAACTTTACAGCTGCAACTTTTTTATTACTGGTTGTAACGCGCCAATGTACTTCACGAAAAAATCCAACACCAAATACAGATCCAACAGCTATGTGTGTAGAACTAACAGGCAGTCCTAACCAAGATGCAATAATCACAGTAATAGCTGCAGATAAGGCAACACAATAAGCGCGCAGAGGATTTAATCTTGTAATTTGTTCACCTACCATGCGGATCAGTTTTGGGCCAAATAACAATAAGCCAAACGAAATACCAAAAGCACCTACAACCATTACCCAAATTGGGATTGTAACTTTAGAAACAACTTCTCCAGCTTCAACTGTGTGGACAATTGCAGCCAGTGGACCAACTGCGTTTGCTACATCATTAGCGCCATGCGCAAATGATAACATCGCTGCTGCAAATATTAATGGAATTGTGAACAAGCCACGTACAGTTTCTTTTGTGTTTGGCTTACCTTGAGATTGTCTATGTATTATCGGGCGAGTTATACCATAAGCCAATGCTGCAACTATACCACCAATTATTAGAGCTGTTTGCAAATCTATTTTAATAATTTTCTTAAAGCCTTTGACAGCCAAATATGTTGAAAAAGCCATTGCCATAATAGCTATTAATACAGGTACCCAACGGCGTGCTGCTGCAATTTTATTCTGCTTGTCTGATACCTGTGATTTAATAAACCATAAAAATAGTGCTGCAATCAAACCACCCAAAAGAGGCGAAATTACCCAAGATGCTGCGATTTGGCTCATTTTTGGCCAATTCACAGCGCCAAAACCAGCTGCCGCAATACCTGCACCCATTACGCCACCAACCACTGAATGTGTTGTTGACACTGGCGCGCCAACCCAAGTAGCTAAATTTACCCACATCGCTGCAGAAATTAATGCAGCAAACATTGCCCAAACAAAAATTTCAGGATCACCCACAGCAGATGGGTCAATAATCCCTTTTGAAATGGTGCCAACAACATCGCCACCAGCTAAAAGAGCCCCTGCACTCTCAAAAATAGCGGCAATAATTAGAGCGCCTGTCATGGATATAGCATTTGCACCAACTGCAGGGCCTACGTTATTAGCAACATCGTTAGCACCAATATTTAATGCCATGTATGCACCAATCGCAGCACCAGCAATTATGATATAACTATCAGAATTCCAACCAAGAATAAGGCTGGCGATTAAGCCCGCAACAATAATAAAAGCAAATGCAATTGATGGTGCTAAAAATTGCTGCCGTGTGGCAACAGCTGCTTGCTCTAATGAAACGCGGCTCTTCAGGTCACGGTCTAGAGTTTTATTTGGGCGTGCTTTTTTAACCATTGTGTGACCTCTCACATTTACCGCAAAGAATGAATAAACATTTGTTCATGAATCTTTATTGAAGTATTAATTTAATGTAACAACTATGTGACAAATCTAATAAACTATGTCCAAATATCGATTTTTATAAAATGAAAGAATACAATGCCACGCACAACTTCTAATAAAGGATTAGTTTTAATCGTTGAAGATGAGCCATCACAAATGGAGCTCTTGTCTTTTAACCTTACAGCAGAAGGATATAATGTACTTCGCGCTGAAGACGGCGAAGAAGGATTGTTATTATTCCAAGAAAACAATGTTGACTTAGTTTTATTAGATTGGATGTTGCCCAATACTTCTGGATTAGAAGTTTGTCGCCAAATAAAAAGATCGAAGAGAGCAACGGATTGCCATGTAATCATGTTAACAGCTAGGGGCGAGGAAGATGATAGAATTCGCGGGTTAGACATCGGAGCAGATGATTACATTGTGAAACCTTATTCAATAAAAGAACTTTTGGCGCGCGTCCGTTCAGGCATTCGCATTAGATCTGCCGCTAAGGTAGATGACATGTTAACTTATGGAACCATTAAAATGGAAATAAACCGTCGGTCCGTCACAATCAAAAATTCTGTTATTTCAATGGGGCCTCTAGAATTTAAATTATTACAGGTTTTATTAGAATCTCCCAAGCGCGTATTTTCAAGGACACAGCTATTAGAACGTATTTGGACTGATAATTTAGATGTTGAAACGCGAACAGTAGACGTTCACATCGGCCGATTACGTAAAGCAATAAGAGCAGTAAATAATGAAGATTTAGTAAAAACAGTGCGCGGATTTGGCTATTCTTTAGATAATATTTCTTAACTCATCAGTTAATAATGCTGCTTCACTCAAACTATTATCTAAATTTTGCAAAATACAATCTATATCATTGTTACTTATTGTCAGAGGTGGTCTGATTTTCAAAATATTGTCAAACGGCCCCTCTACCCCAATTAGTATTCGCTCCTGCTTCATTCGATTTACTATAAAGCTAGCTATTTCAGTTGCTGGTGTAAGACATTCACCAGTAATTAGCTCCACCCCAACAAATAATCCAAAGCCTCGCACGTCCCCAATCAAGGAATGGCAATTTTGAAGTTTACGCAAACCTTCAAATAAACGCTCTCCCTTTAAACGTGCATTTTGTTGAAGGTTTTCATCTTCAACAATTTTCAAAACCTCAGCACCAATGCAACAAGATAAAGTCGACCCACCAAAAGTAGAAAAATATTCAATCCCATTTGCAAAATTTTCTGCAATTTCATTAGTCGTTACGACAACTCCAATTGGATGCCCATTTCCTATTGGTTTACCCAAAACAACGATGTCTGGTATGACTTCTTGCTGCTCAAAACCATAAAAATAGTCCCCCAGTCGCCCAAGACCCGTTTGAACTTCATCTGCTATGCAAACACCCCCTAAACTACGTATTTTTTCATAAACCGCCGAAAGGTAACCTATTGGGGGAATGATTTGCCCCCCAACACTTGGAAATGTTTCAGCAATAAACCCAGCTAACTTACCCCCACGTATATCAATTTGAGCAATGGCATCATCGATTAGGTTTGCATATTTAATAGCTCGATCTGGATCATCTCGGCGATACTTCCCTCGATAATCATCTGCTACATCTACAAGATGTATCCAAGGCTTACAGCCAATTCCATTTGGTTTATTAAATTTATAAGCTGACACTTCTAGTGCAGCGTTTGTATTCCCATGATAGCCATGATCTGGGGTTATAATATCTTCTCCACCGGTAGTAGTCCGCGCCAACCTCAAAGCAAGTTCATTAGCCTCTGAACCTGAATTAACGAAATAACATACATTAAGATCCGCAGGCATTTTAGCTAAAATAAGGTTAACAAATTTATTTTGTGCAGGATGAAGGTATCTTGTATTAGAATTTAATAATTGGAGTTGCTTAGAAACTACGGCCTGAATGCGCGGATGGGAGTGACCAACATGTGGAACATTATTATAAGCATCCAAGTAAGTTCGACCCATCTGGTCAAATAAATAATTTCCCCATCCACGTAAAAACATTACAGGCTCATCATATGATAATTTTAGATTTTTACCGAAATGGTTCTGACGCCCCCGCAAGATATCATTTTGATTGAGTGGATGATAAGCTGTTTTAGTATCTAACAGATTTAATAATGCTGCAGGGTTTGGGCATAATGCTCCCCACAAATCCATTTGGTCAGGATCAGCAACACCAGGCCAATTATCACCCATTTCATCAATAGATAAAGCAAGTTGAAAATGTAAGTGAGGTGCCCACCCACCGTTTTGGTTTTGAGCACCCAGATGACAAAATGCTTCACCTTTTTTAATAGTTTGGCCTATTGAAAGTGTATGCAAAATTTCTGGATTTAAGTGACCGTAAAGTGTAAAGAATGTATTTTTATCGGGCGTTTTATGGCGTAAAATCACAACACCCCCATAATCCAAATAATCCTCACGGTTTTCAAGAGCCTCAACTACACCCACCAAGGGGGCGTAAATTTTATGACCACTTGAGGCAAAAATATCTATTCCAATATGTACTGTTCGGCGATTAGCAGTTTTATAAACCCCATTTTGAAAAGCTTCAGACGTATAAATCAAACGGGGCTCTCCCCAATAGCCCAGCCAATAATCTGCATCAATTTCATCACCAATTGCAGATGCTTCATCTAGACTTAATTCAAACGGGTTTTGTGGAACAGCTGATCCTGTAACCGATAAGTCCCCCATGGGCGCACCATTTAAATCACACTTAAATATTGGAGCAAAACTACCACGTGCCTCATTCAAATATGTCAATATTTGTGTGGCATTGCTTGTTATACTAAACCCACAAACAATACGTAGCTTGGCTAATACCATGCCTTCACTTAGCTGTTGCTCCAAGAACCGCCAAGCTGGCGCTTGAGAAATGGTTACATAAGGATCTTCTGGGTTTTCTACAGCCATCAGCGTTGAATTTATTACACTCACAGCTAACCTCATGCGTAGAAAAGTATAAATCATTTTAAGTTCATTAACTTTGAGGGGATATATTAGATGATAGCCTTCAACTAACTTAGCTAGTGCATCTATTGGATCATCACGGTCTAAAACTGCATAAGCCCCAGCAATAGCTAATTCACATATCCTTGGATTTAGTACCATGTCGCCAAAATCAATTATACCTGAAACCTTAACACCACCTAAATTTCTGGAAGTCGCGAGAACATTATAGTCATTTAAATCATTATGAATGGCGACATGTGGCAAGTTCTGAGCTTGCTCTAAAATTATCTCATACTGATCAATAATTTCAGATATAATGCCTCTACGTAATTTACATTTAATTAAATTTAAATGATCTTTGATCCAATTAGATTGCATTAAATTCCATTTGAAATCACGCTTCAAATATGGGTGGTTAAAGTCTGTAAGTGCTAAATTTAAAACTCCAGACTTTATTCCTAAATCATAAATAAAATTGAGAGATTGAGGCTTAATATTTGCATAACAGATACCATCTAAAGCAGTAATCATCCAAATTAGCCTTGGTATGCCTTCTTCATCATCGAAGACAACATAATCAGTACCTGATAAACTAGGTATAATCTTAGGTATAGGTAATTTTTTCTTTTCTAACCTTCGAATTGCAGCACATTGCATATCAACCAAATCAGAAGGACAATCTGCTCGCATAACTTTTAAGATATATTTCTGTCCTGAAGTCTCCAACACCATGAAGTTTAAATCAAATTCTCCATCTAGACATTTAAGCTTTGCATCGATACCAAACTTTTGCCTCAAGCATTCCGCCCAGTAGATTAACATTTAAGAGATCCTCAGTTTCATCACACAAAACCCTACGCCAGGCTTTTAATGGCATCAATATTAAAAAATAAAAGAAGTAATAGTATCCAATAAAGTATTTAGTTTATCATTATAAAAAATAGAATATTTGTTAGGTAGTAAAATATATTTAATGAATGCATTGCTTTGTTGGCAATAATTATTAATCGTATTAATTAAGATGCAGATAAAATTTTTACTAGGAGTAAAAAATATTAATATATTAAAAACACTAATTGCGGCAGCTAGTTTAATTATTTTGGCAAGCACATCGTCCGCACAAAATAGTAAAATTTCGATAGCTGAATTACCGTGGAGCGGTGCAAATGCAATAGCTCACATTATTCAAGCAATTATAATTGGTCCAATGGGTGGAGAAGCTGAGATAATTAAAGGTACCTCTGATAGCTCAATCATCTTCGCATCTATGGATAAGGGCAATGGATATGTTGATGTCCATCCAGATATTTACATGCCAATTCAAGCTCACAATTGGAATAGGTATGTAAAAGAAAATAAAACAGTTGTAGTAAACAAACCTTACAAAGGCACCCAAGGTATGTTTGTACCAAATTATTTAGCTGCAAAAATTACTTCCTTCGAAGATTTAGCAAATCCTAAAATTGCAAAAATTTTTGATCAAGATGGCGACGGCAAAGGGGAGTATTGGGCTGGTGACACTTCCTGGACATCCACTAAAGAATGGCAAATAAAATTTAAATCTTATGGTTTAGAAAAACTGTGGGAACCACTAATTATTTCTGATCTAAAATTTCAAGAAAGATTAAGAAAGTCTTATAATGCTCAAGTACCAATTTTATTTTATTACTGGACGCCAGAGTGGATATTTTCTGGCTATGATTTATCTCAATTGGATGAACCAATTATATATGAAGGCTGTCGCACTCTAGATTTGGAAAAAGAAAATTGGCTAGAAGTTTCAACATTCAAGTGTAAGCACAGCGACACAGAAATTTGGGTAGGCCACTCTAAATCACTTGAAGAGCGCAACCCAGCCGTGGCAAAAATGTTAACAAACATAGCTATTAATCCAGAAACAGTTAACGAATGGATCATGAAGATTAGGTATAACGAAAAAAATGCACAAAATATTGCTAAAAATTGGGTTGAAGAAAATATGGATATAGTAAATTTGTGGATTAACGGCTAATTTGAGTACTATACACCTTAAAATTACATCTTAATTTAGAAGACATTTTTATTTTAGATTGTTGATTCAAATATATTTAATAATTTAAAAATATTCTAAATCAACTTATTATCTACCAAATCCGCTGCAATCAGTCCACGTAAAGAATTACCTACAAACACTTCGGCTGCATCTCTTAGATCTTCCAAGAACAGAATACCTTCCTGCGCTTGCCCACTTAAAAGCATTTCTTCTCGCAATACACCTGGCAAACATCCACAACTGATAGGTGGTGTTACCAAAATATTATTTTTTCTTACAAATATATTGGTAATTGTACCTTCACAGACTTCACGCTTTTCATTTAAAAATAAAACCTCATCAAAATCTATTAGTTGAGATCGAACCGTATCATAGAGAGCACGGTTAGTTGTTTTTACACCTAACCAAGGGTCGTTAGATTGAAGGAACTTATCTGAAATTCCAATAGACCAACGACTTACCTCTGTAATACTAGCAACTTTAACATTAACTATTCCATCTAGGTTAATAGTTACACGTAATCGAACTGGCGTATCATCTACAGATTCACCCAGCGCCATCAAGACCGCCCCACGGTCAAACAAATAGTGCAGTCGAGAACAAGTTTTCTCCATGCGGTCCATATGTCGAGCCAAACGCATGAAACCATGTTCAGGAGTATAACCTAAGGTTTCTATTACCTCTAATCCTTTAGGGGTAATTTTGTGTAACGCATTTTCCATAAAGCTTCCTCATATTCAGCAGCTGCAGTACTATCATAAACAATTCCTCCACCCACATTTAATCGTACTTCACCACCTGCAAATAAGCTAAGTGTTCGTATACAAACGTTGAAGCTCATAGAACCCGCAGGCGAAATCCATCCCATTGATCCGCAATATACGTCACGTGGCTCAGGTTCTAAATTACGAATAACTTCCATGGCTCTAATTTTAGGTGCTCCCGTTATAGAGCCACATGGGTACAACGCTTTAAATAAATCAAAAATGCTTAAATCGTTCAGCAGAGTAGCGCGAACCTCTGAAACCATTTGGTGAACAGTTTTGTAACTTTCAACAGTAAAAAGTTCTGGAACATGTACTGAGCCCAAGGTAGCTACACGAGAAATATCATTGCGAAGTAGATCAACAATCATAAGGTTTTCAGCCCTATTTTTTGGATCATTGGTTAACCAATCAATAAGTTTTGCATCTTCGCATGCATCTTTTCCTCGAGGCACAGTACCTTTCATTGGGCGAGTGAAAATATTACCATCATCATCAACCTTAAAAAATAGTTCAGGAGATCGAGAGACTAAAATAGGCCCCTCTCCAAAGCTAACCACGCCACCATAACTGACAGGTTGCACGGAGCGCAGTGCCGCATATAACCCTAGTGCAGTCCCTTGATACTTAGACGTAAGTGGAAAAGTTAAGTTGGTCTGATAAAAATCGCCTGAAGCAATATATTCAGCTAAGACTTTGAATGGTATAGTATATTCAGCTTCTGACCAGGTAGGTTTGGGGTCATCTAGTTTTGCATAATCTTTTTCAGCTAAAGCCTTATTCATTAGGTTTTCTTTGACACTAACATCTGGGCCATCAAACACTCCAAAACAAATTAGCGGAGACCGCCTATTTTCTGGCATAAGATTTGCCAACTTGGGCTCCAGTGCATAGCCGAGTTCATAGCTCGCAAACCCTGCAAGCCACTTACCCGATGCACGAGCACGCTCCATTTCATCAAAAGCATTCCCAACATCATCAGAATTCCACGCACATATCAAACCTTCAGGATTAGCAAACGCTTTCGCTTCCCCATTTGGACCATCTTCTAATAAAATATAAGTATCGCCCATTACTCGAGCCTTTATTTTTGATTCTTACTTATCTAGTGCGATCATGCATTAGTTTCCACAAAAATCACTTCTTACTTTATTCTATTTGATTCAATGCAACTGATACACTTTGAAATGCAATAAAAGTGCATAAAAACACAATACTCTCAGTGCATAATTCCTCAAAATTCCCTTGCACCAGCCCCTTCAAAACATTAGACGCAGAACAATTTGGAAATCACGCGTGATTCACCTTGCGCGGCAGACAAAAGGGCCATGCCATGCCAAAAAGAACCGATATTAATACAGTTATGATCATCGGTGCAGGCCCCATTATTATTGGCCAAGCATGTGAGTTCGACTATTCAGGGGCTCAGGCATGCAAAGCATTAAAAGAAGAGGGGTATCGAGTAGTTCTTGTTAACTCTAATCCAGCTACAATTATGACTGATCCAGATATGGCTGATGCAACCTATATAGAACCCATTACACCAGAGGTTGTTGCTAAAATTATTGCAAAAGAAATTTCTCTATACCCAGAAGATAAAATGGTATTGTTGCCAACAATGGGCGGCCAAACAGGATTAAATACTGCGTTAGCATTAGATGAAGATGGCACCCTGAAAAAGTATGGCATTGAATTAATTGGCGCTGATCGTAAAGCAATTGAAATGGCTGAAGACCGTAAATTATTTCGTGAAGCAATGGATCGCTTAGGGATCGAAAATCCTCGCGCTACAATCGCCCATACTCTTGGAGAATCCATGGCTGCCATAGAAGATATTGGCTTGCCAGCAATAATTCGTCCAGCATTTACAATGGGCGGTACAGGTGGTGGTATAGCTTATAATCGTGAAGAGTTTATTCACTTTTGCACCACAGGACTAGATGCATCACCCGTAAGCCAAATCTTAATAGATGAAAGCTTATTAGGTTGGAAAGAATTTGAAATGGAGGTCGTTCGTGATAAAGCAGACAATGCCATAATTGTTTGTGCAATTGAAAACGTTGACCCAATGGGCGTCCATACAGGTGATTCAATAACTGTAGCTCCAGCATTAACGCTCACAGATAAAGAATATCAAATGATGCGAACACATTCCATTAACGTGCTGCGTGAAATAGGCGTTGAAACAGGTGGTTCAAATGTTCAATGGTCTGTAAATCCTAAAGATGGTCGAATGGTTGTAATTGAAATGAACCCACGGGTGTCACGTTCGTCAGCTTTAGCATCAAAAGCTACTGGATTTCCAATTGCTAAAATTGCAGCAAAACTAGCAATTGGTTACACACTGGATGAATTAGATAACGACATCACGGGTGTAACGCCTGCCTCCTTTGAGCCTAGTATCGATTACGTTGTTACAAAGATTCCTCGTTTTGCTTTTGAGAAGTTTCCTGGCGCAGAACCTATTTTGGGGACTGCTATGAAATCTGTTGGTGAAGTTATGTCAATAGGGCGCACGATTCACGAATCTTTACAAAAAGCATTAGCATCATTAGAAACTGGTTTAACTGGTTTTGATGATATAGCCATCCCAGGTGCACCTGAAAAACCAGCTATTATTCAGGCTATTTCTAAACAGACACCAGATCGTATGATATTAATAGCCCAAGCCATGCGGCATGGTTTATCAAATGATGAAATCATTGCTGCAACATCATACGATCCATGGTTTTTAAACCGCATTCGCGAGATAGTTGATGTTGAAACTGATATTATCAAAAATGGTCTTCCAAATAACGCAATAAAAATGCGTGAAGTTAAGATGATGGGCTTCTCTGATGCTCGATTAGCAATCTTAACCGGAAAAAAAGAACGCGATATACGTGTATCTCGAAATGCATTAGGTGTTGTTGCAGTATTTAAACGCATCGATACCTGTGCTGCAGAATTTGAAG
>TARA_B110000879_G_scaffold12799_1_pt1 | contig 14275 bp, 12 predicted proteins | sample TARA_B110000879 | Tara Oceans TARA_B110000879 (sample SAMEA4398094) | marine metagenome | biome: Polar Biome; feature: [SRF] surface water layer (ENVO:00010504); material: water (ENVO:00002006), including particulate matter (ENVO:01000060) such as... | depth 5 m
AGCCCTGCCGTCATTTCCAAACTCGAAAAGGTCGTTAAAGCAATGCCCAATCACGAGTCGGCCCGTATTCTTCTCGAAGTTGCCAAAGGAACCCCACCCAAGACCCTCTCAATCGGAGGCTCTTTCCACCAAATCGACACCGCAACTTCCAGCATCAAACAAAAGATTCAGACGATCACCTGGACCGAAGAATTTAACCGCGAGAGCACCGACAAGGCAGACGCCGCTGAGGCTCTCGAACTCCTCAAGGAGGTGGATAACAAGGTTGATTCCCGCCTTACCGATTTTCAAAAGGCGATGCTCGAGATCACGGAAATCTTCCACGATGGACGTAAAGATTCTGAGAAAGACGACGAATTTGTAGACCGACTCAAGACCTCTTGGGAAGAAGTTCAGTCCGAACGAAAGAAGCTCATGGAAAATCCAGAAATCATGGAGGAACTCTACGGCTAGTCCGGCCTTTCTAAAGCGATTACTGCAATCTTCCTCTATTGCGGATCAAGTCCGGGGAGTCACCCGGACTTTTTGTTGTCCGCAAAGAATCTAGGATCTCAAATCGCCCACCCCGGTTGAGAGCGAGCTTCAAATCATCGAGGCGATCCATGAGCGTAAAGAACGGGTGGCTCGCTCGCAAAGTTTCCTAACCAAAATCGCTGCCCTGCCGCCCCGCCTTCTTATGCGCTTTCCCCAGCGCATTCCTTTCGCGGGCCTCCCGAAAGAAGCTCTTTAAAATGCTCACACATTCGCCCTCGAGAACGCCCGAAAGAATATCACAGCAATGATTCAGCGGAGGATTGCTCTCCAAAAGATTGATCCACCCTCCGGCGGCTCCGGCCTTCAGGTCACTGCAGCCGAAGACAACTCGATCAAGCCGGCAATGCACAATGGCCCCCGCGCACATTGGACACGGCTCCTTCGTCACGAAGAGAGTGCAACCCTCAAGGCGCCAATCTCCTAAAGCGTTCTGGGCCGAAGTAAGCGCCAGCATTTCCGCGTGAGCGGTGGCATCCTTAAGGGTCTCCACCTGATTCCAGGCCCGGGCAATCACCTGATCACCTTTGACAATGATCGCACCAATCGGGACCTCCTGAGCCGCATAGGCCCGCTGCGCTTCCCGCAAGGCTTGGCCCATATAAAAATTATCCGGATGAAAATCGCCAAGAAAATTATCACTCATCTGCCCACCATCCTAATCACCCCTCCGCTAAGAACAACCCCAAGAATCCAACTTAACCACAAGCGAAAGGATGGAACCACTTAAGAACCCTGCGAACGAGAGAAGGGTCTTCATCCTTTATTCGCTAAAATCGCCTCCGCACATTTCCGGCCGTCGAGCGCAGCCGAGACAATTCCGCCAGCAAAGCCCGCGCCCTCTCCGCAAGGATAGAACCCTTTGATTTCGAGATGCTGCAGATCGTCCCCCCGCGGAATCCGTATAGGTGAACTCGTCCGCGTCTCAAAGCCAATCAGAAGAGCATTCGGCCCCGTGTAACCCCGCATCGATTTGCCAAACTTGCGCAAACCTCCCACCAGTCTTTCACTGATCCACTTGGGCAAGAGCTCATCCAGACGGACCGATTTCAAACCCGGAAAATAACTCGTCTTAGGAAGCTCTTTCGATAACTTCCCAGCCAAAAAATCCGTCACGCGCTGAGCCGGGGCCACCTGGCCACCTCCACCCGCTGTCTTCGCGAGCTGCTCCAGTTCCTTTTGAAATCGAATCCCCGCGAGAACATCAGTCCCCTTCACATCCTCCGGCTCCACCCCCACTACAAGACCGCTATTGGCAAAAGGCGAATCCCTGCGAGACAGGCTCATCCCATTCACTACCACTTCATCGTTTTCCGTCGCCGCCGGAACCACGAAACCTCCCGGACACATGCAGAAAGAATGAACACTCCGTCCCTTGATCTGCGTCGCCAGGGCATAACGAGAGGCCGGCAAATCGTCACCGCGCTTCTCATCTTCCCGCAGATGATACTGGAGCTTATCGATCAAAGGCTGCGGATGCTCGATCCGCACCCCCACCGCAAATGCTTTCGCCTCAAGGAGAACCTTCTTTTCGTGAAGGAGTTCATAAATATCACGCGCCGAATGACCCGTCGCAAGAATGACTCCACTTCCTCGAAACTCCTGTCCATCCGCCGTCACGACCCCATGCATGCGGGAATCGTCGATTAGAAAATCAACCACTTTGACCCCAAAGTGGACCTCTCCGCCGGCCGCCCGGACCGAATCACGCATCGCCATCACCACCTTCGGCAAAAGGTTCGAGCCGATATGCGGATGCGCATCAATTAAAATCTTCTTCGGCGCACCGTGTGCCACAAAGGCCTCGTAAACTGACCTCACGGGCCCCCGCTTCGTCGCACGCGTATAGAGCTTCCCATCAGAAAAGGTCCCCGCTCCTCCTTCTCCGAAGCAGTAGTTCGATTCTTCAATCACCCGGCCTTCACGCAAGATCGGCGCGAGATCAAATCGGCGCGCCGAGGCATCTTTTCCCCGTTCTAAAACGATCGGCTTCATCCCAAGTTCGAGGCATCGCAAGGCCGCAAAAAGCCCCGCCGGTCCAGAACCGACGATGACAACCTCCTCGGCATCCTCCTTGATTTTAGGGCACTCCCAAACGGACTCCGCGAGGGGAGGCAACTTTTCATCCACTCCCACTTCCAGCTGCAGGAGAAATCTCACCGGAGCCTTCCGCGCATCGAGCGATTTCTTCGTCAGGCGCATCCCTTGAATCTGCTCCGGCTTAACACGCAATTTTCGAGCCACCCGCGGAAGCCAACTCTTCTTGTTTGCAACCTCCTTCGGAGGAAGGGTGATCTGAACTTGTTTGATCATAAATTATCCTTTTATCAGAAGCATGCGCACTCCTACCACCACGAGGAGCACTCCGAAAATTTTCGTCAGCTGTGGACCGCTCAATTGCTTCATCAAATCTGTTCCAAACCAAGCGGCAAGGGCCGCGCCCAGCGCTGTGACGCCTACAATCTTCCAGTCAATTAAACCAGATTTACTCGTAATGTGATTCATCGTCCCCGAAAGCCCACTCACCACCACCACCGCCAGCGACGTCGCCACCGCGGTCTTTTGCCCCAACCCAAGAATCAGGACAAAGGCGGGCACCATGATGATTCCTCCACCGACACCGCAAAGCGCACCAGCGAGACCGGCGGCCGCTCCCACCAACAATCCGATAATCAATAGCTTCATGAACCCAGAAGTTCGGAGCGAGTATAGATGCTCACCACAGGCACCCCATCAGCTTCAATCGCAGGACGTCCCCCTTCTTCACGATCGACAAGAACGAGACAGAAAACCACCTCACCTCCCGCTGTGCGAATCGCTTCGATGGCCTTCAGAGTCGATCCACCAGTCGTGATCACGTCATCAACCACCACAACTCTGTCTCCGGATTTAAAATTCCCTTCGATCTGCTTCCCCTGTCCATGCCCCTTCGGCTCCTTGCGCACCGTGAATACCTGTAGCGCCTTCTCGTGATCCGCACTCGCCATTCCCACTACTAAAGAAATTGGATCAGCTCCCATCGTCATACCTCCAATCGCATCCACCTCGAGATTCTCAGCTATAATCTTTTCCCTCACCAAATTCCAACCCGTTTCCCCAATCAACTTCGACCCCTGATTGTCCATCGCCGTCACCCGGCAATCCACGTAAAGGTCACTCTTCTGTCCCGACGCGAGAGTAAAATCCCCCGTGCGAACCGACTTCTCCAGCAGCATTGTTTTCAGATCGTCCATGGCGCTCATCGCTCTCAAGCTTGCCGGACCCCAACGAAAACTCAATCCCCGTCATCAAGGAATTCCCGCAGCCGGACCCTCAATCCAAATATCCAACCCCAATCGGGGCGACATAACTTAGCCCAGGGCACCGCCCTGGGTTTTCCCCACCAAAACCCATGGGCCAAGCCCAGCACCCCATTCCCCCCCTAACACCCACCCGCAGGTCCCCCCACCGACCACACATTCCAAAGTTTCACCATTCTCTATTTATTATCCAAAGTCTCCCCACTTTGGTATTTCCACGCCTGATAACCTCATGAGCGAAAAACGATCCCCTCTCCTAAAACTTGAACGTTCAATGTTGGACGTTCAAATTCTCTCAACCCCCGCATACCCAAACCCCGCCCCACTCAGCGTCGATAAATCAAGCACCCCATCCCGTCTCCGGTAAAGCCCCGGATGCACCTTCAAAAACTCCTTCGACGCCTCGGGATAAAACTGCATCGCATTGCTCTCCACCCCACAGATCGTCCCCGCATAGGCAGCGAGCAGAACATGCGGAACCTGAGCCAACCTCGGGTTCGTCAAATCCTGCACCATCAGCGTCATCCCGTGCTCCTTCGCCCAACAAAGACTCAGCAACGCTCCCGTCATCGTCTTACAGGTCTTCAGCGCCACACTCGTCCAACCAAGCTCCCGACCCAACCGCACAAACCGCCAGTCATGCGCGCTCTCATCCATAAAGAGAGGTTTTCGCTCACTCACGGAATGCACATCGATCTGGTTCGCTTCTAAATCATAGGGAAACGGCTGCTCCACATAAACGATCCGATCCCAAATCGTAGAATGCCCCTCCTTCAGCCGATCCAAAATTTCATTCACGTAAGCGGGATCCGTCACCATGCAGTTAAAGTCCGTCGTTAGATTCGTCACCCCTTCTTCCAGCGAAATCTTCCCAATCGCAACAAGCCGCTCGTAATCCCACTCCAGGTCATTCCCCCGTAACTTGATCTTTAGACAATCCAGTCCGTCCCGCCGAATCCAATCCCGCAGCAAAACAGGATACCCGTCATCCGGTTCCGCGCCCGTAAGTTCGCTCTCATCGATAGGATCAAGCCCACCCACCAAGTGCCAAACTAAAAGCGTCATTTCCGGCACGACGAGGTAATCAGCAGGATACTTGCCCACAAATGATTCCGCCGGCTCAAGGAAGTGACTCAAGTCATTTCCCCCCAGCCACTCCTTGCTCAGACATTCGAAAGCGCCAACCCCATGCAGCTTTCCAAAGGCGTCATAAAGAGCCAAGTCGAAGGCCGATAGACACACCAGTGCTGCAAGGTGCGGCATCTTTTCCTCCTCACCGCGTTCCTCACCTTCCTCAGCAAGGCGATCATGCAGCCGGTTCTCAATGTAATCATGCCCGATCACCATCGGATGCCCCACGATGCCACCCTCTTCCAGATCCCCACGGAGAACCTCACAAAATGCCTGCAATCGTTCCTCCCTTTCCAAATATCCCAATTCCGATGGCCAAACCCAAGCTACGCTTAATGGTGTTTCAGCCCATCCTATCCCCTTTTTCCCATCAGAATCTGCTGCATGAACCGCCACACGGGCACAGTTCACTTCGGTAAGCGTTTGATTGCCAAATTTCAACGGGACCCGGGTCACCACCGGGACAAAGGAAAGCTCAATGCGAGTGATCTTCATGACATCGCGAGCCTGCCCCTTCCGGAAAGCTGCGACAATCTAGATCTCACCTAGCTCCGCGAAAGACTCACCACATCGGGAAACTCCCGGGTTACTTTTCGACAAATCCTTAAAAAATCCTCTTCAACCATACTAAGATGCCTCGACTCGTGACAAATGACTCCCCAATCGCGCGCACGTTTGACCTCTCCGAGAGGCATCGAAATCAATTCACCCTTCTCGATCTCTTTGCGAGCCACCCACGGTGCGACGATCCCCACGCCAATGCCAACTTTGGCCATCTCCATAATCGCGCCCATGTCTCCCAAACTGAGGCCCGAACGGAGACGCCCTCCAGCTTTTTCAAAGGATTCCTTCAACAGCCGGTACGTCTCACTTGCTTTCGCATAAACCAAAAACGACTGCCCCTCCATCGCCTCCATATCGATCTCATTGAGCTGCGCCCATTCGTGCTCCGGCGAAAAAACAAACACCATCTCATCGCGGAAAATCCCCTCAAAACGAGCCCAACTCGGACACCGGCCGCCAATCCCAAGAGCCAAATCGATTTCGGCATGATCCAGAAGATCAACGAGCTGCGAGGTATCTCCCGAATCAAGATGAATCTCACAGCGGGGATAAAGCTTCCGAAATTCACGAAGAACATCGGGCAAAAGGTAGTGACACAAGGTGTGCGTCGCACCCACCCGTAATCGCCCCTGCCCCCAGCGCTTAAGCAGCGCTAAATCGTCCCCGGCAGACTCAAGTTGTTTGAGCGCAAGCTTGAACCTCCGTAACAAGACCATCCCCTCCTGGGAAAGAGCCAACCGCTTCCCGCTTCGCTCGATCAAAGTAGTTTCTAGTTGCGTCTCGAGCGCCCGAATCGAATGACTCACCGCCGATTGGGTCACATTCAAGCGCTCGGCGGCCTTGGTAAAACTTTCCGTTTCAGCTACTGCCACCAGTGAGCGTACCTGTCGTAAATCGGGTAATTCAATCATGATGATCGTGATTCATTTGAACCACGAAAATATACGTAGCAGGGAAGATGCCAAAAATTACTCTTAGCACAAAGTCAGCCCAACGGAGCCCACATGCTCTCAAAGGGAATCAAGGCGAATCGCACAAAGAAGTCATCGATCACTTTGAAATCGCACTACGACACCATTCTTGATAACGCAGCCGAAAACGATTTTTCCTCCGATAGCGACATCTTCCGCTTCAAGTTCCACGGCCTCATCTCCAAAGGCTCCGGCGCCGACAAAGTCAGCAACATCACCGCTACTCCCGCTACCGGATTCGACAAGGATGACCTCATCGAAGACCTCATCGCTGTCCAATCAAGAGCCTACTCAACCGCGGCGAATAGCGCCAACCCAGAGACGAAGCCTGCGCGGTTCAGGTCACCGCAGCGCTCAATCTGCCTCAATCTGTAATCGCAAAAACCATCGATCATCAGCAGCATCAGGCAGAGTCATACGCAAGGTCACCGTTTCCGTCCCGTCACCGTTATCAATCGGAACACCCTCAACTTGCATCGCAAGTATACTTGAGGCAGAAGCCCAGCTCGCCAAAACCGTAGTCGCCTGAACGGTATAATTAATACCATAAATGGAATAACCGTCTCCGGTGTTCCCGCTGCCGTCACCCGAATTGAGTTCCCGAAGCCGACGATAAGAAAAGAGAAGATCACCCGGAGCTCCAACTGCCTCCACAAGAGTAGGACGGACATTTCTCTGCACTCCGGAAGGATTTCCACCGAGTGCGTATTCCACAAGATGAACCAAACCATCCTGATCAGAATCTACCAGCGGCCCACTGTCATCAAGCGAATATCCTGCGATCCACTGGAGATAACTCTTCCCCGGGTTAACCGTGATGACAACCTCGTCTACCATCCCGGAATCCATGGCCTCCATTTCCAAAACATACAGCCCCGCCTGATCAAAGGTCACCGAAGAAGTCGGACTCGCTCCATCGGAAAACGTCGCCGTCCCCGGACCCGATTGCTGACGCCAAACCACCCCTCCCGATAAAGGCGGATTTGCAAGAGTTCCTGACAGGGTCAGGTCAAAGCCAAGATCAGAACTACTCGAAGAACTTTGGTGAATTTCAACGACGATGATGTTCTCGCCCGCCACCAAATCGGCCGAATCTAGTACCCAATCAAAGAAAGTCTCTTCATCACCACCACCGACCGCCCCATTGGCACGAGTGGAGAACGCAATCGCACCCGGGGGCATATTCACGCGTTGCACCTCCACCCCATTGAGGTAAATCACTGCTCCGTCATCTACCAAGACACTCGCCATCAAGCCGGAGTAGTCCAGCGGATCATCGAGATAAAACCTCCTCCGAAAGTAGGTTGTGATGTGCCTATCGGATGACGTTCCACCAAAGTTTAGCGTAGTCGTTTCGTCACCATCGCCATACCCAAATTTCGCCAATCCATCGCTCCAACTCCCATCATCAAACGGCAACCCACGCCAGCCCACCGCAGGTTCAACCCCATTATCAGCGTAATTCCAATAGTCACCCGCCATCACGAATGCCTCTTGCTGAAAAGTGCTCGCCGCAAGAGCGAAAGACTCATTGAGAGTGACTTCCGTATCCGGCCCAGCTTCTGGAAACTCTAACTGCGTATTCTCATCATCGATGATCGTCACCAACGCTAACGCCGGTGAACCCACCTCGAACACCCCACCCGACACCGGAGTCACAGAAACCAGCTCGCGCCCCTCCAAGTCTGTATCATCCAAAACTGTCACTACAAACTCCGCCGTAGTCTGCCCCACCGGAATCGTCACACTAAAAGGCACACCTGAAAAATCAGTCCCGCTAGTGGCATCTCCCGCAACCGAAAGAGGCACGATCATCTCAGCAGCCGTCGACCCAACGCGGGCCACCTGAAGCGTCGAAGTCCCAGCTCCATTTTCCCAGAGAAACTCATCAAGCGCGGCAATTGTCACCACGTTATCCGTAGCGACCGAGATCGTCGCTTCCGCGCTCAAGGCTCCAGACGTGGCCATCACCGTATAACTGCCGGGAGAGCTTGCGGTAAAAACACCATCAATGGAAATACTCGCACCAGCCGGATTCACCGCCCAGGTCGGGGACACCATCGAAAGGCTCCGCGCCGCACTCAGTTCAAGATCGAAACTCAAGTCACCGCTGTCGACATCCTCCTGATGAATCTCCGCCGCGAGAATATTATCACCCTCAACCAACAAACCGGGATCGATATTGAATCGAATTAAAATCCCTTCATTCGCAGAGGAAACAATGTTCGAGGCCTTCGTTCCCGCACTCACCGTTCCGGTCGTCAGATTATCCCGGGCAATCTCAGTGCCATTCAAAAAAACGCGCACGCCATCGTCACGTTTCACCGATAACTTAAGCCGCGAAACATCACCGACATTCGCCGCGTTAAACGTACGGCGAAACCACGTCGTGATATGCCGATTACGAGAATCCCCGCCAAAGCTCACCACCGTCGCTTGTGAATCGCCATAGCCCAACTCTGCGAGTCCAGACAACCAGGAACCGTCTTCAAAACCCGCCGTATTCCAGCTCGCACCAGGATCAACTCCCGTATCGAGATAGCGCCAAGTGTCTCCAAAAGGAATGAGCAGATCTTCAGCAATCGCATTATTCCAAACTTGGCTCACAAACTGCACCATCGAAGCCGTGTCCACGGACGCGGTGTGGGGCGATAAAGTCATCACTTCTACTGGTGCTTCTGCAGGCGCGGGCGCATGACCATAGAAGTCTACCCCGCTGAGTTCGGGAGTTGGAATAAGCGGCATCGTCACGATTGACCGAAAAACATCTCCATCAAACATCGCTCCGAGCGCCGTGCTCGACGAAGTGGAAAGCCCGCTCATGAAATAGCTACCATCCTCCAGCGTGATACTCTGACGGTCGCTTCCTTCCACAAAGACCCGCGCGCCCGCCACTGGTTGACCACCTTGCAAAACTCTCCCTCGGATCACTCCCTCATTGGATGGATCCCCCACCTTTACCAACACCCGCTCACGCGCCATCCCACCCTTGCGATCCGAAACCGTGACGGTCACCACATAAAGTCCCGGACTACTCCAGCGACGCACCGCCACCGCTTCGTTCTGTCCTTCCGGCGCATAGGCATCACCGATGTCAAAGTCCCACGCGTAGGCCAAGACATCGTCTTCCGGATCGCTCGCAGTGGCAGTCAAAGTGACATCTTGATTCACCGCCGCTACCAAGGTATCCGCCGCAAGCGAGATTGTCGGCCCACCATTTACAGGAGTGGCGAGAGTTGCAGTGAGAACAGGCTGCATCAGAAAATCAGAACTCCCTGACCCGTTGTTCAACCCGTGGATCGAAAGAACATTCGTTCCCGCCACCAGCACTTCCAATCCGGCGTTAGCCGAAAAATCCACAAAGCCCACCGCATCGTCATCATCGTGACTGGACGTCGCCCCCGAGTTCCAGACCGGCGACACCGGAGCGCGATCCTCGGCAATTTTCACCCCATTAAGATAGGCCACAAAGCCATCATCGTAGCGCATTTTTAATGTCAGCGATTCAACATCAGCAAGATCAATCCCCCCGTCGATCGTAAAAGGAACACGAATATAGCACGACTCGTCACTCGATCTCATCGCGATCACATCGACCCCAAAGTAAGGATTGTAATCAGACCTCGTATCGTAACCCACTCCCAAGAGCCCCGACAGCGGCCACGTGCTATCATCAAATCCAATCGCAGTCCAGTCCACCCCCGTCGCAGTCGTTGCATCCGGGATAATAGCTCGGCACCCATCGTCGGCCTCCACCAAATCAACTTCGCTCCCAGTTGCGAGATGCACGAAAAGGTCAATGTATTCATCGGGCGGAGAACCTCCTCGAGCCATCGGAGTAATACTCACCTTACTCTCCGTATCGGTGTAAGTCCGACCGATCAAAAGGGGCGCATCCCACTTATCGCTATTGTCACGAGTCGAGGCCGCCCCCCCCGTCGACCCCTGATCCGAGTAGGGTGTCATATCCAGCAAGGTGCTGGAACCGCCACCACTCCCCGTCCAGTTGAAAAGGATCCCATTCAAAAGATAATCGTTATCCGAACTCCGATTAGGCTGACGCCAGGCCGTTCGATAACTCAGCCAATATCTTGAAAGCGCACCGCCCGATGGCAGCCGCAGCGCGCGCAAGCCCGTGGCATTCTCATCATCGTTTTGGAAGAGCCGGTAGGTCCCGTTTTGAGCGCTGTTCGTGATCTCGGTAAAGTCGCTCTCCGTAATCCAATCCAGCCGCCACTTTTCATGTACCGTAAAATGAGGAAGCGTTGGGTTGTCCATGTCACTCCCACTCTGCCCACTCATCCCACTAAACCGATGCCCGTATTCGACGCGACCAAGACCATTGGTGGGAGTCGACCCGCGGGGATTGAGATCGCTCGTGTAGTTGAAGTAGGCATGGGATAATCCCAGATTATGGCCGAACTCGTGCCCCGAAGTGCGGAGTGAAGTATAGCCGCGTTGATGGTGACTCTGACGACCACCCACTTGCGCAATCCCAGCGTAGGGACCGATCCCACCAGCCGAGATGATGGTATAGAGGTCAAAGTTGCTATAGTTCCAGTCCATCCCCTCGTCATTACCCATCACTATCGCGGCAGCCCGCGCCTCGTTCATCATCTTTCCCAAACCCTGCCCGACATACTCCGACTTGTTTTCGGTCAGCGTAATCATGTCCGGAAAAACCGTCGTCACATTCAGCTTTCCATAAGACGCGATGCGATAGTGCTCCGCAACATCATCTTGATGGCTCTGCGCCGTCGCCAGTGTCACCGGTTCGTAAGTTGGATCATCATCCAAAAACCGAACACGGAGATAAAGGATGCGCTTATTTCCCTCCGTCCATGGGCTCTCTGCCACTTGAGCATTTTCACTAGGCCCCGCCGTATCTTCATCCGTCACCAACATCGCGACAAAGTGATCGAGATCATCCTCATTCACGAATCGCCTCTCCTCACCAAAAGCCTCCACTAACAAATCATTCACTCCTGAAATCCTCTTCACCGGATCCGGCGAAAAGGCGACCACATCATCAATCGAAATTCCATGAAGCGAAATTCGATCCTTCGTCTGCAACTCGGACCGACGGCCATAAGTAAATGCCCGATAGCGCTTCTTATCAAAACTCACAAACCGCTCCTCCGTCGGAGCATCAGCCGGGCGCTCAATTCCACCCAAATAGCAACTCACCACCCGCTCAAACTCACCCGCCGTCGAGACCGGCGTCTCCAGCAACTCGACAATCTCTTCCGGCAAACCATCCCGTCCCTTGGTCGAAATCGCCAACGTCAACGCCCGTTCCGGATCTACCCCGATCATCCGCTTCAAAAGCGCTCGCCGCTTCCGCGCAAGAGACACTCCCTTTTCCAAATCAACCGAGTTCCCAACAATCCGGTAGTTCTCCAACCAAGCCCCAAATTCCCCAAGCACCTCCGAAAGGATCACCGCCGAAGCATCCGGCCCGCTCTTCCTCACTTGCTCGATCCGCTTGGGATTTTCCAACCGGCCTAATTCCGGCCCAATCGAATTCTGCCTCAACCAAATCAAGGAAACGACCAAGAGAGGCAAGGCAATACGAAGGAGGCGAAATGATTTCATCATCAAAAAAAGGAACTTAGAAAAGTTGACTATTCAGAATGTCAAAAAAATACGAGAGAGCAAGAATTCGAAATTGAAGATGTGTGACATCGCCCTCCCAAGATCTCCGCGAGAGATTCTCGTAATGCTACGCTGGTTCATCGCTTTTCTCTTCCTTCCTCTCACCCTAACCTAGGGCAATCACCCACAAACACCTTCTTCCTTGAACCCTCATGACCACCATGTTTCCCCCACTGCCAGGGCCATTTCAAGCAAATCCTCACCTGGCATCGAAACAAAGCGCAGCCCTTCGGCATCTTCCGCGCCCCCGCACTCCATGCCTAGCGAGCCCCACATCCCACAAAAAGCAAGACCCCGCCCAAAAATCAAGGGCGCAGCGATCCAACGAACTGCGGTCACCCCATATTAAGTCCAAAGAAAATCGTATAAGGTGGGAATCGCCTGGTTCAGCGACATCTAGGGCCTCACCCGCAGCTCCGTCCAACAACGAATTAATTGAAGGGCCCTCCGCGCTCCATCAATCAATCGTTAACTTGTTCTACCTTTTTTCTTCGAATATAGTAGACCTCGTCGACATCTCCCACTCCGGTATTAATGAGAAAGCTGAAGAAAAGGCGGAGCGACTTCATTTTCATATCAGAACAATAAGGATCAGCAGCCACGCGAAGCGGGGTCTGGATGAATCCCCCACTTCCCATTTTATGGGCTTCGGAAAACCTATTGTTCATTTTATTTTTCAATCAAGCATCAAAGCGATTCCAAGAAAAATCCAAGCCAGCTGAATTCTCTTTTAATTCTCTGACTTCAAGAAGATGACTCTTACGTGCTCCTCTTCCGCCACCCTTTCCCTCCCGCGCTTCTCTGCGCGCTACTTTGGGGAAGCGCCTTTCCAGCGATCAAGAACGTCTACGCTCACTGGGATTTACAGGGCTTAGAGCGAACCCTCCCGATAATCCTTCTCTTCGCCGGTATCCGTTTTTCAGTATCAGGATTTGGACTTTTGCTCTTTGGAAAAAATATCTCCGCAGAACTTCGAGTTACCCCCAGGAAACTCCTTCTCGGATTCGCCCTCACCCAAACGTTCATCCAATATATTTTCTTCTACCAAGCAGTCGCAGCTTCCAGCGCAAGCTTGGCCGCTTTGCTCGTCGCCACCGGCAGTTTTTGGTGGATGCTCATGAGCCCACTCATTCAGAAGAGCCCTTGGCCAAGTGCGATGCAATGGCTCGGTCTCGTCATCGGAGGAACGGGCGTCACCATTGCGGTCTATGCCCCCGGTGCCGGAGCGGGTAATCCCCTTCTTGGGGCAATCTTCATGCTGTGCGCCACCGCCAGCGGCGCGCTTGCCCTCCTCCTCTTCCAACGGATCAAGCCGACAATGTCGTCGATTAATGCCACCGGCATCTCCCTCTTCGCCGGAGGGGTTTCTCTCATACTCGTCGGCTTCCAAGCCATTGGTTCATTTCAGGAAATGTTTAGTAGCCCCGTCATCGGAAGCACGCTCTGGCTCGCTTTTGTCTCCGCCGCCGCCTTCAGCATCTGGAACCATCTCAGCTCCATTTTCCCAGTGACTCTCCTTGCGAGCTATCGCTTTCTGATCCCGATCTGCGGAGTCTTAGAGGCTCTTCTCTTCCTCGAAGGAGAATCCGCTGGCTGGGGACTCTTTGTCGGCGGCGCCCTCGTCGTCCTGAGCATGATTTGGGCCCAGCATTCCAAACGAATTTGAGATCCCCATTTCGCCCTCCTCATCTCTCGGTCTCAATGCCACAATCTTGTTCGTGAAGAATTACTTGCTCACGCATTTCGATGACATTGAAGCAGTGCCCTGCCCCTGCGGCATGTCCAAGCGGGCTTTTGTCCAGCCCAACAACTCCACCGCCTCGACCCACTACGTAGAAATTTCCGAGGATGCGCGGACCCACTACCACAAAACCTTCACCGAGATTTACCTAATCCTCGAAACCGAAGGCGAGGCCTTCATCGAACTCGATGGCGAGCTCCTCCCCGTCAAACCGATGACTACCATCATGATCAAGCCCGGCTGCCGCCATCGCGCCGTAGGTAAAATGAAGATCATCAATACCGCCATTCCTACCTTTGATCCAGACGACGAGTGGTTCGACTAACATCCATCGATTCATCTCCCTAAGTCCACCGTCTCGTCCGCCTTAGCCGGAAGGCGGA
>TARA_B110000879_G_scaffold196432_1_pt1 | contig 14272 bp, 14 predicted proteins | sample TARA_B110000879 | Tara Oceans TARA_B110000879 (sample SAMEA4398094) | marine metagenome | biome: Polar Biome; feature: [SRF] surface water layer (ENVO:00010504); material: water (ENVO:00002006), including particulate matter (ENVO:01000060) such as... | depth 5 m
TAATATATAATATATAATATATAATGATGAACTTGCAGTGATCTGGCAAGGAGAAAAGCTAAAAAAGTGGAAACTATTTAATGAGAAGGCACTTTTGGGGGCGAAAAGTGCCTCCGCACAGCCAGTTCGTTGTCCTATTTGGTGCTCGTGGACGCAGTTTTATTGCTAGAAATTTGCTTTTTGGGTGGTGTCCCTGAGGAAGTTATTGGAGAGGGCGAGAGAGAACGGAGAGATTTCTATTAAAAAATAAAAAAGGGTCTGTCCCGAATGGCGCTCACTTAAGGGCATTTATCGCTAATTTTCTGTTAGAATATACTGTTAGAAAAAGCCTGTCTATGGTTGTTTAATATGTGAACAAAAAAGAACCATTTCTGACAGGCTTTTCCCCCAACCTTTTTGGCAGACCTAAGCGATCAACTCAAGCTATTTTCAAAGATTCATTGCATGATCTCGGCTCCACCACCATCTCAGGTTTATCCATGCTTTTTGAAGATATTCTCCCTCTCTCAAAAATTAATCAATGGAGTAACGATGAGCGTAAACTTATCTATGACTCCCCGACCACCCTTTGGGCATGGTTCTCTCAAATCTTAGAAGCTAATGCTAGCTGTCACAAAGCAGTAACAAAAGTTCAAGCATGGAGAGAACACTTAGGTCTAGAGCCTCCTTCTCCTATAACAGATGCCTACTGCAAAGCTCGAAAAAGACTCCCTAACAATCTCTTAGAACTAGCCAATGATCATGTTCTTGAGTAGTTAGACTCCTCTATTCTAACAAGAGATCGCTGGCAAGGTCTTCAACTTAAAGCCATTGATGGAAGATCCATGCAGCTCATGGATACTGACGAAAATCAACTAGCTTATCCCCAGCCTAACCAGCATAAAAAAGGCTGTGGATTTCCTGTGATGGGAGTCTGCGGTGTAGTGAATCTTAGCCACGGAGGCTGGGAAACACTATCTACCTCAGCACATACCCAGCATGATCTTTCCGCTACCTATGACGAGCTTTGTAGTCGTTACTATGAAAGATGGCACATTGAGCTGAAATTTAGAGATATCAAGACGATACTCGGCATGGAATTCATCCGAGGTAAGATACCAGAAATAGCAGAAAAAACCATCCGCGTCCTACAGCTCAATTACAACATGATTTACGCACTTATCCAAGAGGCAAGGCGTGACCATTTAGTGGGAAATTTCCAAACAAGCTTTAAGAGCTGTGTTGATCAAATATTGAGTCAAAGTGGTAGCTATAATGGCCATCATAAACATCGCTATAAACGCGAAGAGCTGCATGAAAAACTACTAGTTCACCTTGCCTCAGAAACTCTTATAATAAGGAAAGGTAGACATGAGCCGCGAGCGAGGAAACGCCGCCCTAAGAAGTCTCAATTACTAACCCAGCCAAGACACAAATTTACAGAAATCCATCACCGAAATAACTACAGAAAATCTGCTTAAGTGAGTGCCATTCGGGACAGACCTTCTAAATATATTTGAGTCTAAGTAAAACGATTAACTACATTTCAAAAAGCGAAGGGCTCACGCTCTTCGCTTTTTTGTCCCTTTAAAGGAAGTAGAACAGCTCTTTCCATAGCAAAAGCCAAAGACTAGAGCATGGGTTTACTATTCTGGAGAGCGATCGATAAGAAAACCAATCGTCCCAGAGCACTTCGTGGCTCAGGTAAAAGTGATCCGCGGCAGGTGCAAAATATTGAGCGTATCCTCGAACCTCATCGCCCGCCTACTGCTGGAGTATCATTTTACGCCGTCTTTTCATGTATTCGACACCCTTTGGATAAGTTCCTTTTTGGGAAACGATTTTCCGCGCCAAATCGATATTACCACTCAAGTAGGCAGCCCATGCGTAAGAATCGATCACCTCAGGTGTATTGGGAGAAATTACATAAGCCTTTTGGCAGTAGATCAAAGCCTCTTGAAAGTTTTTTTGTTGAATGAGAGCCTCACCCATACCCCGCAATGCTTGGATATCCTTGGGGTGGTTTTGAAGAATGATCTTGAAGTGCCTGATTGCATCCTCATTCATTTTACTAATGAGGTAAGTATCAGCTAAGCTGTGTCTGTGTGTAAGCCCCTTTGGGTCTAGCCGGAGTGAGGTCTCATATTCTCTTAGCGCTTCCCGTCCGCGCCCTAGTACCATGTAAGCGAATCCTAATTGGTAGTGAGCATCGGCATCGTTAGGCCATGTTTCCACTGATTTGCTGAGATAAATTTCCGCTCTTTTCCAATTCTCATGCTCCATAAGGGTCTTACCGGTCTTTAAATAGTGTGGGTAGATGTGATGTCGGAGGTGCTGATTATCCGGATCAAGATCCAGTGCCTTGTCGAAGTAGTTTTCTAATTCGGCTCGTTTGGTCTCGGCAAGCACGAGCCGCTGCCCGAGAAGATACAAACCTTCTGCCTCGTGAGCGACCTTCACACGGTCAGGCATCTGGCTTAGGATTTGCTTAATCTTCCCTTGCCCACGTATGGAAATTAAGAATTCTAGATTTTCCTGCTGGGTCTTAATCACAGGGGCTTGATAAGCCGCCAAGTCGTAGAATTCGATAATGGGCTTCTCCATGCTGTTTATCGAAAGTTCGTGGCCTGAAGCCGAAAGATCCCTGATGGCATCCTCGTCGCCAACCAGCTGTGCTATAAGCGAAGCCGCAGAACTGATGCCGAATTTGCGTAACCCGTCATAGGGCTGACGCGGGTCGGATAATTTCTGATCTATCGCTCCCGGATCCAGAGTAACCGGCTCATTAGATCCCACTAAAAAACAATTTTTTTCTGCATAAAAGACCAAGGCATGTGGAAAGGTCTGACAAAACGTGTTAAGCACGGTCTTAAAAATCTCTGGCGGGTAATGGATAGGGACCCATTGAATGGCGACTCCACCCGGCGCGAGGTGATCCCGCATCAAGGCATAATATTCCTCAGAGAAGAAGACTCCGTTAACCCCATATTCCGGCTTGGTTTTTCCGTCGGTAGAGATGATGTCGTATTTATTTTGGCTGGTGAGCAGGTAGTTCACGGCATCGTTAACCACGATTTCAACCTTGGGTGACTCAAGCACGCCATAGTTTTCTTCCTTAAAATAGGCAGCACCTTCCACCACACTGGGAGCTATTTCCAGACAGATGATTTTCTCCAATCCCTCATGCCGGGCGCTTTCGCCTACAAGAATTCCTGAGCCCAAGCCAACCGACATCTCGGTTTTATACTCATTCAGCAGAAGCTTCGGGAGATGAGCCAACCACTGCTGCTTATAATCCAGACCCGGATCAGAACCCCCAATCTGAATCCCATCCACAGAGATATGTTTGTACCCGCTTGAGGGCTTTTGGAAAACTTTGGTCGTAGCCGCAATACCTTCCTTATAATAAAGAACTCTGTCTCCCGTTTCCTGCGTATTGGAAGGGAATTGGGGTGACTTTGGAATACCTACTGCAAGCAAAACAAGAACGACCAGGGCCACCGGTGCCAAGTGCCGCAATGGGGAACCGTTGGATTTTCTATAAGCAAGAATCAATAAGCCAATACCGACGTTGACCACCGCCATGACCATAATGCTTTTATGGATGCCCAGCAAAGGGATGAGCAGGAAAGCTGGTAAGAGTGCACCGACGATATTGCCTAATGTATTAATGGCATAGATCTTGCCGACTTCCTCTCCAGAACGATCCAAGTTCCGGACCAGGATCTTTCCTACTAGAGGAAAAGTCATGCCGATCAAAAGGGCAGGAATCAACATAACCACAAATGAGGCAGCGAACCTTATGACCATAACGGAACCCCATCCGGCATTCGCTATGCCAATCCACTCCTGCTCTACAGCAAGACTCACACAAACGTCCAGAAGCGGCATGGCAGATACCGCAGAAACTCCTATGGCCAGCTGGACCCAGGCGAAGAAACGTATGGGATCCTTTAAGCGATCTACAAAAAAACGAACCACATAACCTCCAAGGGCGATACCGACCAGAAACGTGGTCAGCATAACAGTGAAGGCATAGGTGGAATTGCCCATGAAGAATATTAGCGAGCGTGTCCATAACACCTCATAGGCAAATGCGGTTAGACCGGAAAAAGCGAACCCCCAGAGCAAAAGAAGCCTCAAACGTTGTGGCAATCGCTCCCCGGTCTGATCCCTTTTGGTATTGATTGGCTTACTGGCTGGTTCCTTGTTCTCGGGCAGTTTAAATTTCTGCCGTGAGGCAAGCAGCCAGGAGGCAACGCCGACACAAATATTCAGAGAGGCCGCGACATAAATGGAGTTATGAATGCCTATGCTTCCGATCAGAAAGAACCCCGCCAAAAGACAGCCAGCCACAGCACCAACTGTATTGGTTGCATACAGAGAGCTCAGGCCACGTCCCACGGAGTTAGGACGAGTCAGAATCAACTGGCTTAGGATCGGCAAGGTTGCCCCCATCAGTGTGGTGGGTATCAGAATGAGCAGAAAGACTACGATGAATCGTAAGCTATGAAAGAGGTGAGGCGATGATCCCAGCAAATCCGTCATCCAGATGCTCAGCGGGGTAATGTGGTCTAGCAGAATGAGAACAACCAGGGCTCCGCCACCAATGCCAAACTCATACATCGCATAGCGCTTCATGGGCTCCGTGGAAACATGGCTCCGCTTACCCAAATAATAGCTGCCCAAAGCCAGACCCGCCATAAAAGCCGCCAAAACGGTGCTCACGGCCAGAACTGTCGAACCAAAGACATGCGTCATCATCCGCGTCCAAACCACCTGATAAATCAGGCCGCATGCTCCGGATACGAAAAAGAGTAGGAATATATACGGATTCATTCTATTGATTGCTAGGAATTTATTTGAGTGAGGTGACAGCGGACCTCATAGATCAGCAAAGTTTTGACTTGGTGGTTATGGTTGTCTTCAACTGCAACAAGAAGTGCCCATATGATGGAAAGATGAGCGACAGCGATGAGGGGTAAATTGTTGATCTTTGTTGTTGAAGGTAGTCTAGACCCACACGCCATTTTCAGTGGAATTCTCGCAGTTCACTCTCCCTTCAGTCAAGCCCATATAACCTGATTTCCATGGTTAAAAATGAATCTACAACTGAAGCGGGAGTGATATGGAATGATCAGCGGCATTACCGGGCTGAATGGCATCCGTAAGGGGACTTGCTTGGACGAAACCCTTGGTGGCCTGGTGAGTGTGGCTGGCATTGCGCGCGCCTAAGACGATGGACAGGAAGGGCTTCGGGTTCTCACGGCACTCGGCCAGTGAGACCGCCGCCAAATCAGTTAGAGGAGGGTACATACTGTTCGCTTCAGGCTGTTGATATCGTGTCTCAAGCCATTCACTACCACCACCGGCAACCCATTGCCCGTAGACACCGCACAAGGAGTGACTCCCGGTATCGAAACTGGCTTTCTCCACCTTGATCATCGTCCCGCCGGCCAATTCTATTTTGTTGGGATCATGTGCCTGGCCACTTCTTAGAGTCTTTGGGTCAAGTATCTGGTTAAGGGCTACATAAAATCCGCCTCCAGTTCGATAGTTCGGCTTCATATCGATGGACGGATTGTGGCGATTAAAAGTAGACGGCCTCATATCCACAATTTTATTGGCTTGGGGGCTGAATACCTTAGTTTCACCCGGCTTGAGTGTGAAGTTGTCGGGAAATCTAAAGATCATGGTCCAAGTGTCCGTGATGGTGTTATCATACGTTCTTGATTTATGAACAGCCACTTGCGGGTATGCCTGTCCCGCGATGTTATATTGCAGAGCCAATGGCAGTGAATTATCTATCCTGAAATAGGGTCTGCGATTCTCGGTGATTTCGACATTATAGGGATTCCACATGGTGATCACCGGAGTATAAAGAATACAGGGTATAAGTTTATTGGGATCAACTTTACCAGGAATAGCGTAGTGGGAGGCAATAAATTGAAGTCTCGCAATTTTCTCGAAAACTGCTATATCATGAAGCCTGTGGTAATAGTCTCTAGAGTTATAAGAAGTGGTACTAAGGCTCAGAGCACTAGGTGACGGACTCATTTTCTTGTATATGGTAGCCCAATTCACAAGAGTGGTCCAGCTGCCGATCGCACCCGGTGCAAATGTGGCCGGCTTGCCCGGAGCATTCAGATACTCAGCCCAGTGGTAGGGCATGCTGTGAGGCACGCTGTGGGACGCGGAGCTGCCAGTCGTCATATTCGCTTGAGTTGGTCTATTAAATTTCAGGCTTTCATCAGGCAAGAGCTGGAAAAGCTCAAGTTCATCTTCCGCTTGCTCATCCCACCTCTCCGTGAGCAGGGAGAGATCCTTGCGCCAGCCACCGGTCGCCACGTTAGTTAGCAATCCAATGGAGCTGGGCGAGAGGTCGTGAAAGGACTTGCCCGGTCTAATATCGGCATTGGCGTCAGTGTAAATATCGGCCGTGCCAAGTGTGTAGGTCTTCTCGGCTGGTGACGCATCGTCCAGAAAAGACTCTAGACCGAAGACCCCCGGATCACTCACGGAATGGTTGCTGACTAGAGTCGACCAGTCCGCGACGGTATCGTTTTCCGGATCTTGGGGTATCGGAAGACGGGCTTTCTGGTTTTCAGGACTCACCCACCAAGCGTATTTCCCACTGCCTGTCACTGTTTGCAGCGGCACATGAACCTGCCGGTCATCGTCCTGTGCAAGGCTGCCCTCGCCCACAAGCGCCACCGAACCAGGTGTAGCTGTTTTACTGACCAACGTATTTAGCTGGTCCAATCCTACTTCTGGAGTCGCCCCGGAAACCAACCATGAAATGAGCCGCCCGCCAGATGCCTCCGATATTTTTTTAGAGGCGTAGTCCGGCACCGTCGGGCGACCGGTCATGGATCCTGTCAGCGTGTGGTTCGTTCCTTCCCAGCTGCGCCACACCCCGGTGAGCATGGGCATATTCTCGTCAATGATATCAGCCGGAGCGGTGATCCTCATATCGGAACCTGCGTGAAGCTGCAGCTTGCCGATGGCTATCGTAAGAGCCATCCGTGCATTCGCCCGGGCCTCCGCCATCGCCCGGCCATTCTGGCTGGCCCGCACCTCGTTGGTGCTCAGGCTCAGCATCGCCAGCGCGATCATCACCAGTAGCACCATGATCGAGATGGTTGCAATCAGGGCGAATCCACGTTTGCATCGATGCTTTAGGAGACCCCGTAAGGAAGGAGAATGCAAGGGGGCATGTGGCAAATAAATTTTCATAGCAGTTTGATCAATGGGTAGAAATTTGCGTTTTGGATGGTGTCCCTGAGGACGTTGTTGGGGAAATCGGATAAGGGGGAGAAAGGGGGAGAAAGGGGATCGACTGTATCATTTAGTCCTCTCATTCCATCGTTTAAGAACGGAGTTCATCATTTTTCCTTTCACTTTAGGGGCTAGATCCTGCCAGTTTTCCTCAAGCAGCTTCATAAAATGACCGAGGCGCAAGCCATCAAAGAAATGAAGGCAGTGGGGCTCAAACACGTCCGCACAGATACGTTCCTCCCCTGGCAACATTTGATGATCTTCGAAAAGCCTTAGATTACTTACGTCTGCGAATCAATAGACAACTCCCAACACCTAATAACAAGAGTGCAGAAGAGCTAGGCTCAGGTATCACTGACGCATTCTGAATGATCACAAAGTCGCCCGGGCCTACTTCAGAATCATCAAGCACACTATTATCTAACGGAACCTCTTCAAACGGACCAGATATAAGGTTTGTTATATCAGCAACGAACGTCTCAGCCATAATCAGATCTACCAAGCTCATATTCTCAATGAAACCGAAAACCGTAAACCCACCATTTAGGGTATCTAGATTGTTTGCTGTGGTACCGTCATTATCAACTAGATTAATAAACCACCCAGATGTGGCAGAGTCAGGATCACTACCTGACTGCGCCATCGCGATTGTTCCTCTAGTGTTTGATATTCCAAATTCATTATCTACAGTACCCGTTGTCACTACAGAACTTATCGTCCCACTATTTATCTCGAAACCTCCGCCTTGCAGCACAAAACTTGGGACAGAACGGTGAAAAAATGTATCATCGAACGCGTCAGAAGTTATATAGCTAAGAAAGTTAGCCACCGTAAGCGGCGCATCATCATCATAAAGCGTGAGATAGAGGTCCCCGTAATTTGTTTCCAACTGCACCCGTGTTTGAACAGCCGAGCTGATATTTAGCGAAGCAATGAAAGCCAATAAGCTGAGACGAATTTTAATTTTATAGTCTGTAAGAGATTTCACGGTATCTTTTTAATAGGAACATCACTTAAAATCAACTCGAAATTTCGCCTCGAGTATCTAAAATCAACTTCTCGCACGTGAGAGCATGATTTGGTTCCCATTTGTGTCCTCGCGCATCGCTAAGTGAGGAGGTTCACCATCTTCTGGTTGAGGTTCGCGCTCGCACTTTCCTCCATTTGCGATGATCTAGGTAGCTCCCGCCACCACGTCAGCGACCTGAAAGGTAATCCCAGTCCAGGTTTTCTTACCCTCCCCTCCTCCGTGAATGGCGAGGTAACCAGAGTCATTGCTAGGAATTTGCTTTTTGGGTGCTGTCCCTGAGGACGTTGTCGGAGAGATTGGAGAGGGGAGAAAGGGGGTTGCGGGGGAAAGATGCTTAAGCTTTCTTGATGACCTGAATCGTTACTTTGGGGGGCCATCTGCAACGCAAGTTTCGAGCGCGTTCATGCCCTTATCAATCGACGCTTACGCCTTCGACTTTCTTTTGTAGTGTGATGAGTAGATGAAATATTGGCTGACTCCATATTCTTCATCGAGGTTCTTGATAGGGATTACTAAGAATTAATGTTCAATTACTTGTGATTTTAAATTCGCTGTATATTGCTTCCGCATTATCACTGGAATTGTGTCTTATGATTAGTTATCCGTTTTTTATAAGGTAACTTATATAATATAACATCAATGACATTTTATAAGTAGTAATCTATAACCTACAACCCCTGTTGAGCCATTTATAAATGACACCGAAGGGTGTGGGTCGTTGTGCCATAATTCATGACACCCTAGGTTCGGTTATATTGTAGGTTGTTTTAGCGGGTTTTGGCAAGTTTTTCCGTTTTTGAGGAGGGATCGGAGCCGGAAGGAGCGATAGCGACTGGAGGCGCAGAGCCCTCCTTAAAAACGGTCGCGCCGCCCTCTTGGAACTTCCCTGTCTGCTCTTTTATCCACTCGTTTTCTTCTGCTCTTTGCTCTTCTATTTCATTGATTATTTCATAGATCGATTTGAGTTTTATTTCGATCATTTTTGCTAATTTATAGGGGTCTAAACTTGCTCTTGTTTTTCTTAATTTTTCTTTCGTTTTATCACTCACTTTATCGCAGTTTAAAAGCCTGTCACAGGGGGTTTTTGGCTTGTCATAGACTTTTTTGACTTTGCTGCCAATGCGTGTTTTTTCAACGAGCTTCATGGCTGGGGTGAAGTAATTACGAAGTGGTAGCTAGGCGCTCTCGTAGAGGTCATTTACTTTTTCAACCAGCTCAATTTTATCGTAGCGCCCGTAGCCTAAAAGTTGTCTTACGTGAGTGAAGTTTTTTTGTTCTACGTGGGCTTGATCGTTTTTCTTGTAGGGTCGAGAACGTGTCCATTTTACGTTTCTAGTTTTGCTTAAAAGATATTTTTCGAGAGTTTCATTTAGAAATTCGCTGCCATTATCGCAGTCAACACCCAGCATCGTCATGGGCATTCTTGCCTCTATTTTCCTTAGCCCATACAGACTTCGCTGCCACTATTGCCCCAAAGCCCATAGAGCTCTGTCCAGCCTGTATGAAGGTCCGTTAGAGTTAGACTCCACATGAATGCTCCAGTGCTGCTGCCGCCTCCGTGGGAGACGGTATCGGCTTCAAACCAACCTGGACGATCCACTTCTTGTGGTCCACATTGGACTGGAATCAAGGTCTTGAGGCGATGACTTGTGCGTCCTGTCTTTCGACCATATCTGTTAGATTCTAGCTTGTGAGGTTTGGTGATCCGGTCGAGTTGTCTTGGGCTACAACTGACGACTTTAGAGAGGGTTTCTGCGCTTAGTTTTCCGTTATTAGATTGGTAGCTGTCGAGCCATAATGGAATGGTTTCTTTGAGCAGAATTCCGCACGGCTGTTCGCTAGATTTCCAGATGTCGATGAGAACTGTTTGTTCGGCATTTCCATAGGTGGCTTTACGCCCTCTTTTTTTAGCTTTTTTGCCGAAATTCGCTTTCCCGTTGAGAGCCTTAATTGTGTGCTTTCTCGTCCAGCCAAAGGTGTCGCTAATTTCGCTGATCATTTTGCCTTTACCTTGGCGATTTCGGCTTGAATAACGTGCACGTGCGCTTTCCAAATACTCTTGTTTGCTTTGATTGCTCATGATTCCAGATAGTGTTTTCATCTGGTGTCATTCTATTTGGCTCAATGCGCGCGACTGCTTTTGTTGATTTAAATCTTGCCAGGTTGTAGCCGGTCTGATTACTGTAATATGTGAATAAAAAAAATACTTCATCAAGTTCGGACTGTGCACAGCGGATTGCTTCAGTCGTCACTACCTCAGCTCTCTCCTTGACGCTGCTTAGCTGCGTAGATCCTTCATACATCAGCAATAACCCAGGCTCACAGATGGGTGGTGCTTTCTCGCCGCCTCCGAGCACGCGTGTTGGACAGGTTCAATTTTCTGATCAGCAGGCGTATAACAAATACTCCGCAAACGGCTACAACTACATCGATGCTAAAGTCCTCGCGAAATACTGGGGTGAGTCCTCTCCGTCCGATGCAAAGCTTCGCATGGGTCGCAAGATGCTCAATTTCGGAACACAACAAGGTCGTGCTAACATCAATCCCGCCAGATCATATGCAACGAGGGGAGATTTCTCCAATTGGCCGGTGCTCTATATTGATGGAGGTTATTCCTTTGGGGATGCTGAAATCGTTGGCGCATACTGGGGTGGTGATGTGGCTCTCGGGAAAATGAAGCTCGCCCGGAACTTGATTCAGGGACATGACGACTGGAATCGCTCCGCTCTGGCAGCTGCTAGATAAAATTCACAATGCCTGAAACTGCCTTGAAAGGCTGTTCTATGACCACTCTAGGTAAGCTGGGAGTGGAGATTGAGTTGTTGGCACCTGCTGGGAAAAGCCGAGAGGATCTTGCCAATGCCATCGCGCTCCGAAAGGGAGGAAAAGTGCGCCGTTTTTTCCATCCACAGGGTGAGCCAAGCAAAGTCCCGGGGACACCGGTTTTTGACAACCTCACCTTAGGCTTTGCAGTCGAGGACGATGCTGGGAATACCTTGGCCCAGTGTGTGGATGATCTGACCTTACAGGCGGATCTCAACCAAAAACAGGCACCTCTTCCGGGGTGGTACCGTATCGTGAGCGATGATGCCCGGTTTCTCCGGCTGACTATGCGTCACTCGGATGCGGTTGAGCCTCTGGATACAGTTCTTGATCCATTGGCGGCGTTGTTTGGCTCTGTCCCACAGAAAGGGCAGGGAGGTATGATGCGAGTGGCCGATGAATTGGGGACGCCTATCGTTCTAGGTGCTCCGCTTCCTGGAGAGCGGGAAAGGCCGTGCGAGCTGGTATCCGCGCCTATTTCTGAAAATCATCTTGAAGAGATTGAATCCCTGTTAGAGCCAGCACGGGAGCTTGGATTTACCATCCCAGCAGAAGGGGCGATCCATCTTCATTTTGATGCGGAGCCGTTGTGCTCAGCGGCGACGTTTGGTAATTTGGTTCGCTATCTGGGAGTGCACTCGGATGCGATCAAGAATCATTTCGAGACAAACCCGCGCTGTGTGCGCTTGGGGCGCTGGCCTATCGAGATTTTCGATGTGATTTCTGCTCCGGGCTTTGCCCAACTGAGCTGGGAAGAGGCAAAGGAAAAGCTCCGTGATGTGAAGCTGATTAAATTTTGTGATTTCAACCTCTTCAACGTGATCCACGCCCCTGCAGGAAAGCACACCTTTGAAGTGCGGATTTTCCCAGTATGGATGGAAGGCGAAAAAATCCTGGAAGCCGCACACTTTTTCAGTCGGATACTTGATTGGGCGAAGGATAATGACGGTAATTTCAAGCAGGTGCCGGCTAGCTATACGGAGCTCTTCAGTTGATGCTTATCAATGATCGCTAGGAATTTGCTTTTGAGTGGTGTCCCTGTGGATGTTGTTGGAGTGATCGGAGAGGAGCAGAAAGTGGGTTGATAACTTAGTGAATAGTTTCATGAATGGACGGTGTGCTACAATAGTGAGATATCATCAAGCCACGGTAAGTGACAATCTCTATTCGGTAAAATAGAGTTTCTCTTGATTAGACAAATGATAATTTCTGAATTAGTTATTTAAGTATTCGAGTCTTTTATCAGGTGCAAAAAGAGCTTTCTCACCGTCGTTTCGTTGTCATATTTGGTGCTCGTGGAAGCAGTTTTCCCGAGCCGCTTTATCAAAGGGGCGTTTTTTTTGGCTGCGGTTGTTCTTATTTCATCCATCATTTGTCTGTCTCTTTATTTTATGTCTCTTTATTTTACCTGTTTTTATTTTACCCCACATGTAAAAAAATCGTTTCCAACTATTTCTTGCCTGACTCCACGCTCTTGTTTCCCGGATTCTCAAACCATACTACGCCGATTATCGTGTTCTTTTTATTGTCGTAGTGCTCTTCGCAGTTGGCGACGATGTCCAGGTCGCCGTCTCGATCGACATCGGCGAAACGGCAGTGGTCCCATTTCTCGCCTCGGTAGGTCTTTCCACGCATGGTGGTAACGTCACCCCATTTGATCACATGGGTGGACCAGTTATCGGCGGCAGGCTGCTTCCCGGCATAGGTCATCAGGTAAACAGCGGCCTTGTTCGGGGGCAGGGGGCCGATGCGGGGTTTGTTGTTGCCGTGTATCAGCATCCCTACCAAGTCCATCTTACCATCGGCATTCAGGTCGACCATCTCCAGAGGTCTCTGCCGCCAACGCGCCTTCTCGTCTTTCGGTATAGTGATCTTATCCCACTTCACCGGGTTGAGACCTGTTTTCCTGAAATAGAAGATCTCATCCGTCGTGGGAACACATATGTCTACCAGGCCGTCACCATCCAAGTCGCCCACTGCAACACTAGGTTTTGAGTAAAACTCGCTTCCTTCGTAGATGACGTGTCGCTTCCATTCCGCCTTCTGCGCAGCAGAATCGCTGCCCGGATTCTCGTACCACACGAGATGTTCGTCCTTTTCGTAGGTGTTCCAGTCCGCATTGCAGTTGATGATGTCTTCGTCCCCGTCACCATCGACATCACTGGAGCTATATAGAGGGCCAGACCCGATCGGCACGTTATTTTGGGCGTGGAGCTGATAGGATTTAGCTGTGCTCATAGAACACCTCTATATGATACAAGGATCTATCTATATACCTTCTTCATATTTTATAGTCTTCATGCTTTGGAGGCCGGATTACTTACGGCGACGAAGGATCAGTGCGAGTCCAGCAAGGCCGAGGAGGGCGGTGGTGGAGGGCTCTGGGACTACGACGGTGTCGAAGGTCACACCGCCGATATGTGCCCAGCCAATAGATACATCTGTGTAGCTCAAGACAAAGGTGTCCCCACCTTGAATGCCGGTAATATCAAAGAAAGCGACGTCTACACCATCACCTCCGAGTGTCAGGGTCGGTGATGTAACGGAATCGGTTCCAACGCCAGCAGTCTTTGTCAGCGTAAAAGTCTGAGTGCCCCAAGCAAGGCTCCAATCGGAGTCGTAAAGGACGCCAAGACGCAAGGTTTCCGTGGCCAAGGTGCCTCCCTGGAAAACGAAGGTTCCAAAAGTCCCACTGGCACTATTCCCTCCCGACCAGCCTCCTGCGATATCGGCACCCGTTGGATCCGAGGGATCATCGACAGATCCTCTCGTTTGGTTGTGACCGCCGCTAATTGTGGAGGAGAAAACATAAGAGGGCAGAAGCAATGGAGCGCTACTTCCTGAAAGATCATAGCCGTCCGTGCCGAGGATATTGTCGCCGTCGCCGTCCAAAGGCTTGGCGGTCGTTGTGTTTCGCCAACCGTCCGTCGGGTCGTTCGTATGCGCTTCAAAGTTGGACTGCCCGCCTACGTAGGATATCGCAGCACTAGCGGAGCCGGTGAAGACAGCCACGGTGAGCGCGGCGAGAGTTAATATGGTATTTGTTGTCTTTTTCATTGGTTTATTATATTGCTAGGAATTTCCTTTTTGCGGGGTGTCCCTGAGGACGTTGTTGGAGAGATCGGATATTGGGAGAAAGGGGGGTGCGGGGGATAGAGGGGG
>TARA_B110000879_G_scaffold167215_1_pt1 | contig 14186 bp, 12 predicted proteins | sample TARA_B110000879 | Tara Oceans TARA_B110000879 (sample SAMEA4398094) | marine metagenome | biome: Polar Biome; feature: [SRF] surface water layer (ENVO:00010504); material: water (ENVO:00002006), including particulate matter (ENVO:01000060) such as... | depth 5 m
AATCACCTGCAATTTTAAAACTATCATTATAACCACCTAAGCGGTCATATACCTCTTTTTTACAATAAAAGCTTGGATGTGCTATCTTCCAAGCTTTTTTCAAAAGTCCTTTTTCATAGGGTCTTGAAATCCAATTCCTAATAACTTTACTTTCTTCATTCACATAATCTAAGTTTCCGTAGACAATATCAGTTTCATTATTAGAAAATGCATCAACTATGTCTTGAATTGAATTTTCGTTATAAAATGTATCATCCGCATTTAAAAAGCCTATAACGTCTCCAGTAGCTAATTTTAATCCCTTGTTAAAGGCATCGTATACTCCATTATCCGACTCTGATATTATTTTAGCTTCATGAGAAAATGAGTTGCATATTTCAAGAGTACTATCCTTAGACCCGCCGTCAATAATTATATGCTCTATATTATTATATGACTGATTCTTTATGGATTTTAGTGTTTTTTCTATAGTATTTTCAGCATTATAAGAAATAGTTATTACGGAGATCTTCATGAAATTTTAAGCTAAAATTCTTTTAATATTTTCTTTAAACTTTGAAAAACTATAGTTTTCTCGAGCATAATCAACATTTCCCTTTTGAATTGAATATAAGTTTGGATTATCTATTAAACTTAATACAGATTTTCCCAGTTTAGAGACATTGGAAACAGGAACAATTACACCATTTTTATTACTTATTATGCTAGGCAAATAATTATGATTGGTTGTTATAATGGCATTACCAAGTGCCATAGCTTCAATTATTGAAAGAGGAAATGCTTCTGTTTTATAAAAGGTAGGCAAACAAAATACTGATGTTTTTTTTAGTAATTTCATCTTTTTATCACCTTTGACCACACCAAGATATTTAACCCTGTTGTTAAATATTTTATTTAATTTATTTAATTTATTTTGAAAAATATTTTCTATCTCCTGCTTTGTTTTTAAATAATCTCCTAAAATTGCTCCAGCAATGTAAACTTCAGTTTTACTTTTACTTAAAACAATATATAAAGAGTCTAAAAAATCTATAACCCCTTTAGAGTACATTATGTTAGACAAGTATAATATTCCGGATTTTACTTGAAAATCAATTGTTTCATTTTCGTAAATAGGATCATAACAATTAGAAACAACTTCTAAATTCATATTAGGAAACTGTTTATATTGTTCTTTCATTTCATCTAACAAAACTATCGATGTTGAAATGTGGCTGTAAAGTGGTCTAAGGAATTTTTTTAGTAACCAACTAGAATTATAAAAATCATAAAAGTCACTCCCATGCAAATGATTTACAACTCTAATATTAAACATTTTTGCAATAAAAAGAATTAAAGCTTCTCTAAAAAACCCAAAGTAAGATCTAGAGGTTGTTATATAAATAATATCAATTCTATTTAAAATAAAAACTTGAAAAACTCTTAACTGAATGTATATAAAGCTTAAAAATTTATTAGAATAGCGTTGGGTGTCAATAACAACAGATTCTCTCTCAATTGAGCTTAAAGCATAAGAAAAAGCTATTGATTGTCCTGTAATAATAGGGGGTAATGGGCCGAAAAATAATATTCTATTTTTCAAGTAATTTAGTGTTAATAAATGATAACTCTGAGAATGAATCCGAAACTGCATAGCACTTTAGACCCAAAGAATTTAGTTTGTTTATTGCACTTCTAGTTTTTTCCTTTCCTTCACTAACTAAATCAGAATGAAACTCTATTAAAAGTTGATTTATTTTAATATTCTTTGTGAACAAATAGTCAATTAGTGGGTACTCAAAGCCCTCAATATCAATTTTAAGTATATCAATATGAATATGTTTGAATGATTTCATTATATCATCAAGTGTTTTGAACTTCAATAAAACTTTATGGTCATCGCTGACAATTGATGTTTTTAGAAGACTCCCTGATACATGTGATTCATTTATGGGCAAATAAAATTCTCTCTCCCCTGAGCTATCTGCAACTCCGATAGAGTTAAAAATAAACTTAGATGGCGCATTGCTCTTTTCTACAAAATCTACAGATCTAGGCGTGGGATCAAACCCATATACATTACAGTGAAACTTTTCAATTATATCAAGATCAAAGGAGATATCTTCTCCTATACCTATTGAGTAAATAATAGAATTAGAATTAATATAATTAGGATGAATATAAAACCCTCCATAATCATTTCCTATCCATCGCTTAGAGATATTTAATCTTTTAAAATAGATTAGTTTCCCTTTGTATAGAGCTTTAAAAATATTTATTACTTTCTTTAACATGATACTTTTTTGAATACTTTTGGATCTTGATGAAATTTTAAAACCCTGAAACTTTAACATAAATAAACTTTTTACTAAATAATTTTTATTAAAAGATTATATAGTTTTCTTGTATTATTCAGAATTGGTTTCTATAGAGACTTTCAATGCCTTTCTTTAAATCTATCTTTACTTTCCATCCTGCTAAATTAATTTTAGAACTGTCCATTAATTTCCTTGGAGTTCCATCAGGTTTAGTCTGATCCCACTTAATAAGGCCATCATATCCAACAATTTTACTGATTAATTCTGCTAATTCTCTAATTGAGACTTCCATTAAAGAGCCAATATTGTAAAGTGAATCACTCAAAGGGTTTTCTATACTAAAAACTACTGCTCTTGCTAAATCATCAACATGAAGAAACTCTCTTTTAGGATTACCTGTTCCCCATAAAATAACTTCACTTTTATTGTTTTCCTTTGCTTCATGGAATTTTCTAAGGATTGCAGGTAAGACATGAGAAGTTTCAAGGTCGTAATTATCACCTGGACCATATAAATTTGTAGGCATCAAAGAAATATAATCTCTATTATATTGCTCTCTTAATGCTTCTATTAATTTTACCCCAGATATCTTTGCTATTGCATACCATTGATTTGTTTCTTCTAGTGGTCCTGTTAGAAGATATTCTTCTTTAAGAGGCTGTGGGGCCATCTTAGGATATATACATGAGCTGCCTAAGAAGATAAACTTTTCAATATTTAACTCATGAGCAGTTTTAATTAGATTATTTTGAATTAGCATATTATCCATTAGAAATTCATATGGCTTTTGACTATTTTCCAATATTCCTCCAACTCTAGCAGCAGCATTAATTATTACATCAGGCTTTTCGCTTTTAATTATTTCAAAAACTTTTTTTTGATCTCTTAAATCTAAATCTTTTGAACTATATCCAATAATATTTTTATAGCTTTTATCTTTTAGGGCTCTCCAACAAGCAGAACCTACCATTCCATTGTGACCAGTAATATATATCTTAGAGTTATGGTCTATCATCATTCAAAGTAATTATGTGTGTTGAAGCCCTCATTTTTTAGATATTTATCTTTCTTAAATAACTTAATGTCTGAAATCATCATATCTTCTACAAGCTCCTCAAGGGTAATGTGAGGCTCCCAACCAAGTTTATCTTTAGCTTTTGTTGCGTCCCCAACTAGAAGATCAACTTCTGTTGGTCTAAAGTATTTCTTATCTATAGACAATACTTTCTTTCCTACCTGTAATTGATAGTCTGAATTTGAACAAGACTTTACTTTAGCTACTTCGTTTAATCCTTTACCAGTAAATTCTAATTCAACCCCTATATGACCAAACGCCATTTTCACAAAGTCTCTAATGGTAGTTGTCCTTCCAGTAGCTATTACCCAATCCTCTGCTTTATCAGCTTGTAAGATCAGCCACATCATTCTAATGTAATCTTTAGCATGACCCCAATCCCTTTTAGAATCCAAATTACCCAAATAAAATTCATCCTGAATACCAAGTGCTATTCTTGAAACGGCTCTAGTAATTTTTCGTGTTACAAATGTTTCTCCACGAATTGGAGACTCATGATTAAATAGAATACCATTAGATGCAAATAAGCCGTAAGCTTCTCTATAATTAACAGTTATCCAATAAGCATATATTTTAGCTACTGCATAAGGAGAGCGTGGATAAAAGGGTGTGTTTTCGTTCTGTGGGACCTCTTGAACTTTTCCATATAACTCTGAAGTAGAGGCTTGATAGATTCTTGTCTTATTCTCTAAACCTAAAATTCTGATAGCTTCTAACAATCTAAGTGTACCTATTCCGTCTGTATCTGCTACATATTCTGGCATTTCAAAAGAAACACGCACATGGCTCATGGCTGCTAAATTATAGATTTCGTCAGGCTGAATTTCTTTAATTAATCTAATTAGATTTGTACTATCAGTCATATCACCGTGATGAAGAATAAATCTTTGATTTTCAATATGAGGATCTTCATATAGGTGATCTATCCTATCCGTGTTAAATGAGGAGGTTCTTCTCTTTAACCCATGTACAGTATAACCTTTCTTTAAAAGAAATTCAGATAAATAAGCACCATCTTGACCGGTTATTCCGGTAATAAAAGCTTTTTTCATTTTTAAAATTACTACATTATAATTGTGTTGTAATAGATTCTTCTGTGAAATCTATAAATATACTCCTCCACAAGAAATATAAAATTTCTTCTTACTTATTGATAAACAATTTCTTTATTAAATCAAATTGATAATTTGGATTATATTTTAAATCAATTGGTTTTCGAAGAAAATCTTTATCGACTTGTTTATGACTTTTTTCAAACCATTTAAGTAAATTATCTGTTAATGATAGACTACTATTTTCTTTGAAATAAAAACCATTCACAAAATCTATAATTATCTCATGTTCTGGACCTTGATTTAGTCTGTTACTATGAGTCGCAATAGGGGTCCCATAAGATAGAGAGTGAATTGCCGTTAAACCTATGTTTCCAGGTGAAATACACAAATCCGAATAATAAATATAGTTAGCTAATTCTAGCTCTTCATAAACTTCGCCAGTGAAATGACATTGTCCAATTTCAGTTAACTCTTTAGCTATTTCTTTAAGATTAAAGAATTCTTCTCCACCACCTATAACTAGCAAATTAAGTTTCAACTTATTTTTATTAACCGCCACCACTGCTTTTATTAGTAAGTCAATTTTTTTTATTTCTGTAAGTCTACCTAAAAAAAAAATAGTTGGATAATCGTTATTGAAAAAACTCCAGCTTTTTTTAATTTCCCTACTTTGAAATTTAAAAAATAAATCTTTTTGATATGCGTAATTAAGTGAGTTAAATATAACATGAATCTTATTTTTAGAAAATCCATTTTCTATCATTACTTTCTTTGATCCTTCTGAATAAACAAGATGTTCGTTAGGGATTTTATAAAAAAGACTTCGCAAAAAAAGTCTAATCCCCTTTTCATTTCCGTACATTCCGTGGCCTCTAAAAATAACTTTTTTCATTCTTATTCTTCCTAAAAGAGCAGCTAACCAAGTAGACATGATATTAGCTTCACCTAAGAAGATAATAGTATCATATTTTTTCAAAAGAGAAGCTTTAACAATCTCTGTTTGCCAAAATAATATATTTTTATAAATATAATTTTTAACAAAATGAAATTTATTTTGATTTACTTTATCATAATTGTTTTTAATTTTTAATCCTTTAATTCCATTGAAATCTTTTGAAGAAAAATAAAATTCAACTTCTATTTCGTCGGAAAAAATGAATTTGTCCCAAAAACCTTTTATGTAAATAGGAAAGATATTATGTATTATGAGTAACTTTTTCAAATTATATTTCTCTTTTTTTATAATCTAATATCCACAATTTCCTTGTCAATAAAAGATTTGAGATCATAAATTATAGCATTCGAACTTCTTTTAAGATTAAGAAAGTTAAGCTTTTTGAACTCTTCATGACCAACTGTTAAAATAATTGAATCATATTTACCTAATTCTTTTACTAGATTAATATTAAACTCATTGAAAACCTGTTCTTCAATAGCTCTTGGATCATAAATGTCAACATCAATACCAAACTCTTTAAGTTCTTTATATAGCTTAGGCACTTTAGAATTTCGTATATCGCTGCAGTTTTCTTTAAATGTAATTCCAAGTAACAAACATTTTGAACCTATTATTTCAATTTTATTTTTAAGCAACATTTTTAAAGTCTTATTAGCAATGAAGATGGTCATGTTCTCATTTATTCTTCTTCCAGAAGATATTAACTCCGGTTCATAACCTTCTTTTATTGACTTATAAGTTAGATAGTAAGGGTCTACAGAAATACAGTGCCCTCCCACTAAACCAGGGTAGAACTTCATGAAATTCCATTTGGTAGCCGCTGCATCTATAACTTCCTTAGTATCAATATCTAATAAATCAAATATTATAGCTAATTCATTTACCAACGAAATATTTAAATCTCTTTGAACATTCTCAACAGCCTTGGCTGCTTCTGCAACTTTGATCGAACTTGCTTTATGCGTTCCTGCTTCAATTATGCTTCCATAAAGAGTATTCACAAAATCAGAAATCTCTGGGGAAGAGCCTGAAGTAATTTTTTTTATTTTGGTTAGGGTGTTAATTTTATCTCCTGGGTTAATCCGTTCTGGAGAATACCCACAATGAAAATCTTTTTGATAGCTTAGATTAGATTCTGCTTCTAGAATAGGTACACAATCCTCTTCGGTACAGCCTGGATAGACAGTGCTTTCAAAGATTACAACATTATCAGGCTTTAAATAACTCCCCACTGTTCGACTTGCTGATTTTAAATAGCTTAAATCTGGAATTTTTTTTTCTGTAATGGGAGTAGGTACCGTTACTATGAAAACATCAGAATTTGAAATATCTGATTCTAATGAGGTTATTTTCAAATTTTTTGATAATGCCTTCTTTAAAGATTTAGAGGATGTTTCATCCGTGATGTCATTATACTGATTTAATGCTTTAATTCTCTTGTTATTAATATCAAAACCAACAACTTCATAAAGTTTAGAGAATTCTATTGCCAAGGGTAAACCCACATACCCTAATCCTATTATTGAGATTTTCAAGCCTTTTTTCATCTATTTTAATTTCAAAATTTGATTGATTTTTCTTACATCAATTTTTTTAATGAAGTTATATTTTAAAGAATCATCCCTCAAAATATATTCTATTAATTCCAGAGCATTTTCTGTATAGAAAATGTTTTTTTTATTTATATGCTTTTTAAAAGCAGTTTTCCCATTTTCATGAATAACGATTCCCTTTTTTCCATATAGAATAGATTCATAACAGACTGTTGACCACTCTGAAATTACTACGTCCACAGATCCGATTAACTCTTCAAATAATTTATTGTTCGATACTTCAAGCTCAAACTTATCCGATGGAACCTTCTTCTCCCTGAATGCCTCCAAGAGTAAATCTACATTTCTATTTTCTCTTGGATGAAGTTTAAAATGCCAAATGATCCCTTCAGATTTATTCATCGCTTGTTCAATTACTTTAGGAAGATATGTTCGTTGTAAACAAACTAACGCATGTTTTTTGTCCGTAGAAAAAAGTTTATGGCCTTCAAAATTGATCTTATCTTTTATGAACTCAATCCAAAGATTTCCGCCTACAAAGGCTTCGTGATAATCTTGATTTTGAGTCCATTTTTTGAATTTATCAATAAAAGTCTCTTCCCATAGCCAAAAGTATTTGGGTAACATCTTATAACCCTTCACAGGTAAATTCAACCAGTTTGAATAAAAAAGATTGTTTTCGCCTTGTTGTCCATGTTGATAATCAATAGTGTCTATGTTCAAGTTATTGGCAGCTGAAATAATTGAAAACGAGTTTATATCTCCAAAACCTTTTAAAAAAAGAGCCCTGGGCTTCATTACTTTAAAAAGAACTCTAAAAAAAGATCTCTGATTAAAAAACTTATTGACATCGTTAATAAGCGATTGACTATTATGTACTTCATTTATGTTTTCTAAAATAGTCGCCAATTCCTTATTGATTTTTCTATCTCTACGAAGCTTAAGCGGGTAGTTAATAAAAGAAAAAATAAGGTAAAGTAAATTTATATTAAAGGTGTTTTTAAATTGATTTTGAATTGAACTCACAAGACCCAATTGAATCGTTAAAAAATGTTTACTCCCAAACTTATCTATCAAAGGACTCCATTGTTTATGAATCACCTTATTTTTTAATTTATAAATAGCTGAGCTGTCAACTCCATGAGTGAATATTATTATTTTTTTAGTGTTAAAAATTCTAAATATGTGAAACAAACTACTTAACATAACGAGGGAATTTGAAAACACTTTCTTCTTTTTAGAAGAATCAAAGATTTTTTCTCTCAAATCACTCACTAAACTCAATCTAATTATTGGCCAGATATTTTCGCCTAAAACGGACTTATTAGTCAAATCAGTATTAAGTTCAATCTGATTTATCTTATATAAAATATTATCTAGGTTATTCAAACTGTATTGACTGATTTTGGTGAATGATTTTAATATATGAACAGAAAATTCTGGCTATAATGCATTTGTGTTTTTCCAAATTTCTAAAACTAGGTTTTTGAAATGTTTTAATTTATTCGCAGCGAAATTGTTAAAGATTCCATCTCTTCTAATTATCAATATCTCAAAAAATGATATGATGGTTATGAACTATTTACCATCCCAATTTTGGGATAAATTGATTAAAATAAGACTCCCCAATGTTTTATTCATGCCATTTTGTGAAAGCTTTATATTCAATTGAATAAGTATTTGTGATCTTTTTATAAATTATAGGAAATAACCTCAAACTTCTATTGAGTTGACATTTTAAATTAATTTTCTTCCTGTTTTTTAGCTATTTTTTGAGTTTAATATATGCTCAACCATTTTAAAGTCAAGGGCTGTATCTATATCCATAGCCTCAATAGATGAAATTTCAAATCCATTAGCGTTTTTATACAGTGTTTTTGATTGCAAAAAATTTGAAATTTTATTTATATAAATAGCTCCGTTTGGGCGGTATAATTTTTCTATATCTTGTGAACGAGTATTGCCTGTTATCATTGGGGAATCCTCTAAAACTGGGCGCCAGTTTTGCTCTAAGAATTTTGAGTTATCTAGCCTAAAGGCGAATTGTGTCGGAAAATCATAAACATTACAACTAAAGAGAGGGTACTTCGTCCGCTCAAAAAATGTTAACGCATTTGAAACGGTGTCATGACTTCTTAAGGGAGCAGTTGGTAATGCTAGTCCAAACCATTCAGTAGAGAAGAGTTCCGGATGAATATCAAAGATTCTCTTTAACTCCTCAACAACTTTTGTCTTGTTTGTTGCCGTTTCTTTTGGCCTATTTAAAATTGTAATGTTATCCGCATATTGTTTTTCAGCCAACTCACAGTATTCTTTGGAATCAGAAGTAAAAACTACCCTATCAATTAATTTGTGCCCAATTAAAGCATCAATCGTGTGAAAAAAAAGTGGTTTGCCATTTAATAACTTTATGTTTTTGTTTGGAAGTCTTTGAGATCCTCCTCTTGCAGGTACTATAAAGGTTATCATTAGTTAATGATTTTTAGGTTTTCTTGAATCGTTTTAAATACGTTCTGAACTTCTTTGAACTCCTCTTCGTTTAAATGTGGCATTGGCATTCGGTCTCTTCTATGAAAAATACCTAAACATTGTATTAATGCCTTGTTACATCTGTGCCAACCGTATTTTTTGACTACAGTATCGAAAAAAGGATTTTCTAGTTTATCAATTATTTCTTGAATTCGTTCCATGTCATCTGCTTCCCAGCTTTTCCAAAACTCTTCTCCAATTCTAGCGTCTATTAATGATATCCCATTTAAATAGGCTCTCGCTCCATAAGGTTTGAATTCAATAAATTTTTTCTTAACCCCAGCTATTACGACTTTTATATCTGGCTCCAGAGAGAGAACCTGCTTGGTTATCTCAAAGTTCTTAGCATCTTCTTTAATTGCTACTATGTAGGGGTTCTCTTTTAATTTTTTAATTAATGAGAATGGCCAGTCCATTTGTTTTCCGTTCATTCCAGATAAGAAGGGCATTTCATGCACTAAAATAGGAAAATCAGATTTTTCACCTACGTATTGAAAGTGATCTAGAATTTGATCTTCAGTAAAATACTTTTCTCTTACAATTAAAGAAATCATATCTGCTCCACATTTTTTTGCATGTACTGCAAATTTCAAGGATGTTTCTGTCGAACAATGAATTGGATCTCCAACAATAATAATGTTTGAAGGGTCGAGTTCTTTTACTATTTTGATACAGTACTCATTTAATGCCAATATTTCATCAAACTCTAATTGAGAATAACGCGAATTATAAGCCATTACATAAAATTTTCTGGCACCCCCTGAGTAAAGGAATTCAATATATTTTCTTAGCCCTTCAAAATCAATTTTATAGTCCTCGTCAAAAGGGGTAAAGATGGTGTAAAAACAACCTTCTAATTTTTCTTTTAGTTTTTGATATCTCATATTTTATTTTTTATTCTATTAATATCTTTTTCGACCATTTGGCAAATTACTTGATTGATGCCTTTCGTTTTTTTCCAACCTGTACTTTTTTCAAGTTTTTCGGAATCTCCCATCAAACCTGGAGTATCAATTTTGCGATAATATTTTTCACTTATAGTCATTAATACTTTCCCTGTTATTGCGTCATAACACACTTCTTTTAACCCTTCTCCTTTAAATTTCGGCTCAAAACCAGCATGTCTTGCAGCTTCAATTAAAAGGGATCTTACAGAAGTTAAATTTCCACTCGAAAGAACATAATCACCTGGCTTTTTTACAATGAGGCAAATTCCATCAACAAAATCCTCAGCACTACTCCAATCTCGTTTCATATCAATATTCCCTAAAGAAAAAGAGGGGCCTCCAGAAACTTTTAGCCTCGCAATGTTATAAGATATTTTTCTACAAACAAAATTCCTAGCTCGAAACGGACTCTCGTGATTAAAAAAGATACCTGTTGACACTTCTAAACCAAAAGCTTCTCGATACATTTTCACTAAATGATATACTGTGAGTTTTGAGATTCCATATGGATTCAAAGGTTCCATTTTTGAAGTTTCATTTTTTACTTCAAAGGTAGAACTATCAAAAATCTCAGAGCTGCTTGCAAAAAACACTTTTGTGTTCATTTTTAAACTCCGAATTGTTTCTAAAATATTTATTGTAGAATTAATGTTTGTCGCTAGTGTTGATTGTGGAGCCTCAAATGAATCACCAACGAAACTATTCCCTGCCAGCTGATATATTATATCGGGGTTGTGTTTTATCATTAATTTTTGAAAATGAAAAATATCATTTATATCTAAGGGTTCTAAACTAATTAAGTTTTTAATTTTTAATTCATCAAGCCTCCAAGCCTTGTCATTATTCCCATAATCGCCTCCCCTTCTGAATGTTCCTATTACCTTTTCTCCTTCACCGATTAACTTCTCAGCAAGAAGTGATCCGTCTTGACCTGTAACTCCAATTATAAGATGTGTCATGTTATTCAATTAATGTGGAAAGTGTTTTTAAGGCTTTTCTAAATCCGGCATAAAAATCTAGGTGTCCTTGCCATACTTCAATTACTTTTTGATTCGGTTTCTGAAGTATTCTTTTTATGTAATCTAAATTTTCTTCATCACCAAAACCAATTTCAATGCCTTCTCCGTCAATTCCTTTTGCATCTGCTATGTGTATATGTTCTGTGTTTTTTAGTAAGGTCTCGAACGCATTTTCAAAGGGCATTTTCAAGTTTGATTTACACATGAACAAATGACTTATATCTAAACATATTGGAAATTGGTTCTCTTCAATAAACTGAATTGCGTCATTATTGTTAAAGACATCCAAAACTATAGATCCACCAAAATACCATGCTATAGGTGGGAGCCATTGTGGGATGAAAATTGTTTTTGTATCGTTGAGTTTTTCAAATAGTTCTTTTAGATCAAAATAAAATTTATTTTTATCTTCTTCGTAAAGTGAAAAACTGCCAACTATCACAACTTGCTTTTGTGTGATTTTATAAATTTCATCACCAATATCTTTGCATCTTCTGATTATTTTATTACTAAGCTCTTTTTGATAACTATCCTCTGAAAAGGGATCTATCAAAGTTACTGAGTCTATATAATCAGGAAGATGAATACTGTATTGATTTTCGTCCTCAATTATAGCATAATCAAAATCGCCTAAGACTTCAACATAAGAAAGATGGAATTCGAAATTTTTTAGCGGGAAGATTTTTTGAATTTCTTTAGCATCATGTAATCGTATGGGAAGTGATATTCTTTTCGAAATACATTTTTGGATTTCATCCTCTGTAAGCTCTAACACGTTGCTAAAATGGGAAGGTTGTAAAACTTCTCCTTTTTTTAAAGGTTTTACCAATTTCTTTGTCCGGAAACTCCCTATTGTATTGATGTCAAGACCTGTTTTAGGTGATCTATAGTCCAACTGATCAAAGTCTATTTGATCTCCAATGTTGTAATCCTCTAATGACACAAAAGATCTTCCTAGGTTTTGCTTGTTGAGTAATTCTCCCTGATTCAAAACTCTTTCTTCATTCCCCCGATAGATATCATTCCAATTTTTGATGATGTCTCCAAGCTTTTTAAATTCATCAGGCGTGGAGCTCGTAGAATGATCTAAACCTTTGGCCTTTTTGTCTAAGGTAATATGCCTTTCAATAATTGTAGCTCCCTCTTTTAATGCAAGAAGGCATAACTCCCAATCTTGGTCATGACTTGAATAACCAACATTCTTCTCACACAATTGTTCTAGTCGTTTAATGTAACCCAACTTGGCGTTATAACTTGCAAGAGGATAGTTGGAGACACAATGGAGCATCATCCAATTCTTTTTAGATTTTAAATGAGTGATGACTTGTTTAATTTCATATTCATCATGACACCCGGTTGATAACAAAACTAGTTTTTCTTTTTTCATCAAATAATCGATAAGAACTAAATTACTCAGTTCAACCGATGGAATTTTATAAAAGTCAAACTCCTCTATAAATTCATTAAAATCCAGAATATCTTCTTTAATAAAAAAACTGATGCCTACCTTAAGCCCTTTGAATTTAGCATATTTTGTTAATTCCAATATTTTTGGGGGACTTAGATATACTTTTTTAATTTCATGCTTTAAACTCTCATCCCCTATTTCCTTTGATTGATCATGGTAGCTTCTGTTTAAGTTTCTATATTGAAATTTAACTCCCCATACCTCTGATGCTTTAGATAAGTCAATAAGTTTTTTTGCTTTATTAAAATCACCGTCATGATTTATGCCTATTTCAGCTATAACTTTTATTTGCATTGAAAAATTTAAGTTAAATAATTATGCATTCTTAATACTATGCGTTCTAGTCCTTTTTTATTAATTTTTCCCCCTTGATGAAAAACATCCGAATCAAATACAATTAGTGTTCCGGCCTTTCCTTCTACTGGAATTAATTTTTTAGAGTCATATATTTCTGGATAATCTAGCTCTATTCGGTTTTTAATAACACTAAAGTGCTTTCCAAAAAGTTTTAAAAGAACTTTTTTTAACAAATTATCATTTGGAGTGGGGATAAACCCACCCCAAGCTTTTTCTCTTAATTCTTTTCCTAGCTTGTGAGAATTAGGTTGAATATAAAAAGCTCCATTCTCTATAGTAACATCATTTAAATATAAAAAATACTTCAATGAAACATTACGATCAAAATGCAAATAGCCATTTCTTCCAATACTTCCATCGAATTTATAGTCATGGGTAGAATATATACTGCTAAAAAACCCATTAGAGATTTTATTATTATAAGTAAGGAAAAGTTCTTTCATCCATGGCTTTGAAAAAACATTTTTTTGAAGGCTTTCATTTGGCAGGCGTTTAGGATCATTGATCGCATAAGTTGAGCCGAATGGGTAAGAGTTTCCAAATGTTTCATGATTTTTAAGCACCTCTTCTTTGAGCTCAACTATTTCGGAAGAGGATAAATAAGACTCTATTTTAAAAATTCCGTTTTCTTTAATCAAAGAACTTAAAGTTTTAATATCAGTTAATTGAGATGAGTTAATTGTTTTCATTTTCAAACTGATTTTAAATTATAATATAACTTGAGATAACTCCTCCAGATTTCCATTGAATAATCGGTTTATCTATGGTGTTTGATAAAAAATCTAAAGCTTTAGTTTCACCACCAAGTTTATTCTCGTCAATAGCAATTACAGCTCCTTTACTTAAATATTTTTTTAAAATCATTAATGAATTTTTAGCGGTTTCGTAATCATTACAATCAACATAAATTAAACTAATTTTTAAACCT
>TARA_B110000879_G_scaffold40877_3_pt1 | contig 14124 bp, 8 predicted proteins | sample TARA_B110000879 | Tara Oceans TARA_B110000879 (sample SAMEA4398094) | marine metagenome | biome: Polar Biome; feature: [SRF] surface water layer (ENVO:00010504); material: water (ENVO:00002006), including particulate matter (ENVO:01000060) such as... | depth 5 m
AACAACAACATTTTTATCATCATACTGATTACTGTGCGTCAAATCTTTAACAGCATATTTAAAAAGATATGGATGTGAGTTTCTGAAATTTCCTCTAGATCTTGAAGGATAAACTTTTGAAAGAGAACCAAACCAATTATTATTAGGGTTGTTATTAATGTACTCACTAATATAAGTTCCTGCTAGTCGAGAATCGCCTGGATAAGTTGCTGCATGATCGTCATAAATGTCTGCATTTACGGTGAACCAGCCAAAACTCTGAGCGGCTTTGTAATTATTTGGTGTATAATTTCTTCCCATTTGAGAGTTCGAAGCCACTTGACTGATTTGCAGTTCAAATATTGATTCAGAACTGTTTTCACTTTCTAATGTAAATAACGAAGCGTAATCAGAAACTAAACTGTATTGACCATAAACTTGTATCGCATGATCATATGCCATTTGCCAAAAATTTAACTCTGAAGACATGCTGTCTGGTACTAACTGTGGATTGGTCGCAAGTGTCATATACACCTTAGCAAGAAGCATATGTGCAGCATAATCTTGAACATAGCCAAAACCGCTAGCACCATTCATGTTCTCGACTGCGAATTCAGCATCCGTTATTATTTGAGCATAAACTTCTTTGGCGGTTGACAGCCCGATCATGAAGTTTTCTGAAGAAGGAAGCTCTGTCCAAAGCGGAACATCACCAAACAAGCGAACTAATGAAAAATAGGACCATGCACGAACGAAATGGACTTGACCAGACACATCATTAAAAAGCAATTCATCACCAGAAGCAATCGAAGGGTCTAATACAGGAACATTTGAAATTGCAGCATTTGCTCTTGAGATGATTGTGTACAACCCCGCCCACATAGCTGCAACATCAGCTTCATTTTCTGTAGGCTTGAGCGAAAATAAATTTTTGTTATTAGGGTTGTTTATATTCCCTCCTTGCTTTCTGGTATTAAAAAAACCAGAATATCCATTGATAACAAAAAGTCTTCTTTCTTGAGCATTATAAGTTGTTAATGCCGCATAAATTCCATCAAGTGTAGAGACAACAATTTCTGGATCACTATAAACACTATCATCCAAAAATGGGGGGTCTTCATCTAAATTACAAGAGGAAAAAACAGCGAGGGCAAATAAAAATAATATTTTTAAATCTTTCATCATTTTATATTTTAAAAGTTAATATTTACACCAAAAGAAATATTTCTGGCATCTGGTGATCCGTTCCAATCGACTCCATTTCTTAATCCGTCATAAGAAAAACTAGAGATTTCTGGATTGTAACCACTATAATTAGTCCAGACATGTAAATTTTGAGCCGTTACAAATATGTTAAAGCGTTCAAATAATTTACTGTTTTCAACTGGCAAATCATATCCAATAGTCACATTATTCAATCGAAGGAAACTTCCATCTTCAATAATACGATCCGTAATGGCGGTGTCTCCAACTGTATTATATCCAATTCTTGGATGCGTATTTGACGGCGCATCAGCACGCCATGCGTTGGAATATGCATCGCTCGTTATATTTTGAAACTGTCCTCCAGCATTTCCAATGGTGAGTAAGTTTCCATTGGCAATATTATTTCCTTGAACTCCATTAAAAAGCATGCTTGCATTAAAACGTTTGTATCTAAAATTTAAATTAAACCCATAAATAAAATCTGGATTCGGGTTTCCGATAAATGTTCTATCATCTTCATTAATTAATTCATCTCCATTTTGATCTACAATTCTTACGTCACCTGCTGAAATACCGTCGTTGGGGTAACGTATATCATCGGTTGATGGATCGTTATCATGGTCATACAACACGTCATAATTGGGGTCATATATCGCAGAATTTCCATTTGGTAAAACATCACCTTGTTGATAAATTCCATCTGTTTCAAATCCATAAAACAAACTCGACTCCTCTCCTTCTACAAACACATTTGCTGGAGATTGAAAAATTTGTCCACGACTGATATTGTTCCCGTAAAAGAAGGAACGTTGTTCTGCTGCACCATCGATGTAAAAATCATCTACTGGAACACCAAGAGACTCAATTTTTGTTCGATTGAATGCTATATTACCGCCAATAGATAATTCCATATTATCATTGGAAATAACATCAAAGTTTAGGGCTAATTCTAATCCTTTATTAGAAATATTTCCCTTATTAATCAATATGTTACTGTATCCTGAAGATGTTGGGATAGGAATGTTTTGAAGAAGATCTTTAGTTGTTTTATCATATATATCAATAGTTCCTGAAATTCGTTCATTTAAAACTGAAAAATCTAATCCAAAGTTAAGTTGTTCGGTTGTTTCCCATTTTAAATCTGGATTTGCGATATTATTTAATAACACAGGAATGGATATCCCATTTGTTGGAGTCCCATATTGAACGTCAGAACTTATGCCGTAGTTTGAAATTGTTCCATAAGGGCGAATTCCGTGATTACCGATTTGACCCCAACCAGTTCTAAGTTTTAAATTATCAACAAAATCAATGTTATCCATAAAGCTTTCGTTGCTTAAATTCCAAGCGAACGCAAATGATGGGAAGATACTATAACGGTTATCTCTAGAGAACTTTGACACACCGTCGCGTCTAAAAGAAGCTGTAATCACATAGCGGTTTGCGTATGAATAATTTAATCGGCCTAGATAAGAGAATACTTGCTGTTTAGAGTCAAGATATGTCAGAGGGGTTGTAATGACTGATCCAATATAGGGTTGTTCAGTAGTTAAAGCTGTTGTGAAAAAGTCTTCAACTGCATAAACGCTATTTTGAATATCTCTTACATCATAAGTAACTCCAACAGTAGCATTAATTCTGTGTTTTCTGTTAAATGTCCGGTTGTATCTTAATAAGTTATTGACTTGAAATGTTGTTGCATCCAAACCAGAGACTTGAAGTGCACCGTTGGCATTATTCCCCTGGAAAGTTGTTTTACCATAAAAACGTCTTCTATCTTTGATTCTTACATTTCCTCCTGTTCTAAATTGATAGCTCAATCCTTTAATTGGGAGTTTATACGTTAATGCGATTGAACCTATAAAACGTTTTTCCTTAGAAATATCAGAAAAATCATTAATCCAAGAATAAGGATTTGATGTTCCTAAATCTTCAACAAAATCGTCTAAACCAGATGAGAAAAGTGGTCTAAACACAATAGCACTGCGTATAAAACTCTGGTTTGAGCTTCCAATTAAGTCGCCTGATTCTGCAAAATCTGTTTCAGTAAAAAAAGCAGTAGCTGATGCTTGTAGTTTTAAATTTTTGTTTAAATCTTGTTTTAAGTTAATTCTTAAATCACCTGATTTTACACTAGAATTTGCAACAATACCGCGTTCATCAGCAATACCACCAGAAATATAATAATTACCATTATCACTTCCGCCAGATGCTGATACTCCAAATCTTTGGCTTATAGATTCTTTGTATACTATGTCTTGCCAGTCGAATGATTCTAGAGGTGTATCTCCAATCGTTTGCGTACTCGTAAAAGTAGGGTTGGCGTCTGTACCAGCGCCAACTGTTGTATATTGTATTGGAGAAACTTGATTACCATCAATAACGAAAGGTACTCTGTCCTCAATGTCAGGGTTTGCATCACTGTATGCATTATTAACTGGCCAAGACTCATTTTGATACATCGCATAGCCAACACCATCTAGCATGTCATATTTTTTTCGGATGCTACGAACAGAACTACTGTGGAAAGTATTAATTTTAATATTTCCTTTTTCACCTTTTTTGGTAGTAATAAGTACAACGCCATTTGCACCACGAGAACCATAAATAGCAGTTGCAGAAGCATCTTTCAAAACCTCAATACTCTCAATATCTCTAGGGTTAATTCCTGTAAGTCCGTTTTGGGATTCTTGACCAGAATTACCAATTCCACCTGCGGGTAATACATCTTCTCCAGCAGAAGCTATAATGATTCCATCTACAACATACAAAGGTTCATTATTACCTCTTAAACTATTGGAACCTCTAATACGAACACTCACCCCAGAACCCAAAGCACTTGAATTTTGCAACACTTGAACACCCGCTGCTCGACCTTGTAAAAGCTGATTAATTCCTGTGGTTTGATTGGCTATATTCTCTTCTATATTAACAGAACTTATAGATCCTGTAACATCTTTTTTAAGAACAGACCCATAACCAATAATGACCACCTCATCCAATTCAGCTGTGTCAATTTCCATGGCTAAATTTACTGTTGTGGAAGAAGTAACATCTACCTCAATGGTTTGAAATCCAACATAAGAAAAAATTAAAATTCGTTTTGGATTGGATTCAATGTTAATGGTAAACTCGCCATCAAAATTGGTGACAGCACCTAAATTATTGGTTCCTTTAACCTGAACTGTAACTCCAGGAAGCGGAAATCCTTGGTCATCATTGACCACCCCTGTAACTGTTTTTGATTGTGCAAAAATTGCTAGTGGAAATAGCAAGATTACAATAGAAATTTTGAATTTATTTTTCATTTGAGATAAAAATTGGTTGGTAAATAATTTTAGTTATATTTATTATTCAATTTGAACTTTGTCAAAATTATTCAAATCAATGCGACATACTTGACACAAATGTGTAATTGTATATAATTTTTGAAGCACGGCTAAAAATTATTTTGTAATAACATTCAATATTTTTCAAATTAATTGATATTTACAAACCCAGCCTTTCATTAATTTTTCTAAAAATTAAAAGCGATGCGCGTAGGTATTATTTTATACTTTTTTATTTTTTTTATTTTTAGTTCAAATCCAGTTTTTGCTCAGCAAGATTATAAAAATCTAAATTTTGAATCACTAGCAGAAGAGATTGGAACAAGAGCTATTTCTTGTATAGTTAAAGACCATAAAGGAATCGTTTGGATTGGTACCCAAGGTAATGGCTTAAGTTCATTTAATGGACATGAACTTAAGAACTATAAGCATATATGGGACGACAATAAAACAATTGACAACTCAGTCATTAATGTTATTTATTTGGACAGAAGTAATGATTTGTGGGTTGGAACTGAGGAAGGCCTCAACTTATACAACAGAAATTTAGAGCAATTCACTAATATACCACTTAATGAACTTAATTCAAAAATTCAGATCAAAGCCATTAATGAAACAGAAGACAACTCCCTACTTATAGGGACACACGGCTTTGGTGTTTTTAAGATTAATAAAGAATCACTTCTAAGTACAAATGTAGCAATTCAAACACAAAACAATATTAACAGCATTCAAGTTAATAGTATTAAAACTGCCGAAAGAGGTGCTATTTTAATTGGCTCAAATATAGGATTACTTAAATACAACCCCTTAAGTGACAGCATAGATTATGCTAAATTTACAACGCTTAAGGGGTCTGAAACCATTAAAAACTCCATACAAACAATTCTTACAAAAAATGATGGAAGTATATGGCTTGGAACTGTATATGATGGACTCATCGAAATTCTAACCACACCTACAAATTATTATGAATTTAAATTTTACCCAATAACTAATAAAAGGGTTTTGGCATTGGAAACGGACCTAAAAGGGGTTATTTTTTGTGGTACAGAAAACGATGGTCTTCTCATTTTAAACCACAAAAAAGAACTCACTTCATTAAAATACAATAGATCAGAACTTAAAGGGATTAAATCAAATTCTATTTGGTCTATATTTTTTGATGAAAACGAAAGAATATGGCTTGGATATTTTAATCAGGGGATAGATATCTATGATAAAGAAAATGAGCGCTTTAAAACCATAGAACACATTCCAAATAAAAATCAATCTCTCTACTCCAAATCTGTAACTGCTATTGCCCAAGACAAGCAAGGTCGTTTTTGGTTTGGAATTGATGATGGAGGCGTGGATGTCTACAATCCCAAAACTCAAAATTTTACTCATCTCATAGATCAAAACAACCCCATTGCCAAAGGTCTTACTAGCAGCAATGTTGTAACAATTTATATTGATCGTAGAGAAAATATTTGGGTAGGTACCTGGAATTCTGGGCTTTTTGTATTGGAAAAAGGAAAAAATAAATTTAAAAATATACAGGTTAAAAACAGTAATGGAGTTTTTAAATCCAACAGAATTATGAGCTTTGCAGAGGACTCTGAAGGAACTTTGTGGATAGGTAGTTTTCTAAGCGGTTTATATTCATACAATGCAGCGACAAAAACCTTTGTTCATCATCAAGAACCTGCACTTAAAGAAGAATATATAGATTCAAAAAATATTCGAAAAGTTTTAGTAGATTATAATGATAATATATGGCTTGGTACTAGAACTGGTTTATTCAAGATATCAAATATTAAAAAGAACCCAAAAGTAGAATCCTATAATGCGCTTATTAATAGAACTCTTAAAACCACTGTAAAGTATAATGTCATAACAACTCTATTTGAAGATAGAAACAAAGATATTTGGATTGGAACTGATGGGTATGGTCTTTGCCAACTAAATCCTAAAAAAAAGACTGCAAAATGGTATAATAATTCCGAAAAATTCATCTATCAATCTATTACTTCTTTTGTTGAAACAAAACCTGGAATTTTTTGGTTTACAAGCAATAATGGAATGACAAAATTTGATGTTACTAATAATAGCTTTACAAATTATAATACTCAAGACGGAATTATAGCCAATAATTTTAATAAAAATTCTGTCTACTTTTCAAAAAACGAAACCTTATATTTTGGGTGCAATAGAGGAATTAATTATTTTAATCCAAATTCAATCCAAATAAATTCAGATGTACCAGAAGTATATATCTCAGATTTTAAACTTTCAAACAAAAGTATAAAACCCAACGAAGAAAATTCTCCATTAAAGAAAGTTATAGCAGAAACTTTGAAACTGCAACTAAATCATGATCAAAGTTTTTTAACAATAGATTACTTTGGATTAAGTTTTACACGTACAAAAAATCTAGAGTATGCATATTATCTAGAGGGATTTGAACCCAGTTGGAACTATGTTGGAAAAACCCGAAATGCTACCTACACAAACATTCCCCCAGGAAGCTATAATTTCAAAGTAAAAGCAGTAAATTCAGATGGTATTTGGAGCAATAGCCATACTTCCTTAGAGATAGAAATTCTGCCACCATGGTGGAAAACCAATCTAGCTTCATTATTATTTTTAGTGATTTTTCTTAGTACTATTTACTATATTTACAGATACCTAAATATTCGTGTAAAAGAACGACTGGAAATAAAAAGAGAGCGAGAAGAACGAAAACAACTTGAAGGATTAAATGCCAAAAAAATTCAATTCTTTACCAATATCTCTCATGAATTTAGAACTCCTTTAACGCTCATCTTAAATCCCTTGGAAGATATCATAAACGACCCTAATTTGAGTCTTCCTGAAAATATCAAAGACAAGCATAACATCATTTACAAAAATTCAAAACGACTTAAACGATTAATTAATGAATTGATGGATTTTAGAAAGTTACAATTTGATAAAATGGAGGTTAATGTTTCAAAATTTAATTTAATTCCATTTATTGAAGAGGTAGCGAGTCATTTTGAAGAGGAAGCCATGCAACGAAACATTGATTTAACACTAGAAAACAAAATAAATCAGCTCAATATTTGGGCAGATCCTTCAATGCTAGAAAAAATTATTTTCAACTTATTATCAAATGCATTTAAAGCCACTAGAGAACATGGCAAAGTGACTTTAAAAGTACATGAAACAGGTAATGAGATGTATTTTCCTCTCATAAAAAACAAAAAACTAATTGAGGGAATATGCATCAGTATTTCAGACAGTGGAATCGGTATAAACTCTAAAGATTTAGATAAAATATTTTCACGTTTTTACCAAGTAAAAGAGCTCGACAAACAATATTATGGAGGTACTGGAATTGGGCTTGAAGTTGTAAAAAGTTTTGTTGATTTACACAAAGGAAAAATTGAAGTTAAAAGCCAAAATAATACTGGAACTCAGTTCAAAATCTATTTCCCGAAGGGAAATGATCATTTTAACGGAAAAACGCCTCTACAGAGTTTAGAAACCAACCTAACTGAATTCGAACAAATTAATGACAACTTGGACCAGACTGATGCTGTTGAAATTAAAAAATATGAGACTAAAAAAACAATTCTAATTGTTGAAGACAATCTAGAACTCAAGAATTATGTGAAAAATGAACTTCATGAAACTTATAAAATTAAAACTGCAGAAAATGGACAAGAAGGTCTGGAAAAGGCTCTAAAGTTTATGCCAGATATGATAATTACAGATATCATGATGCCTGTAATGGATGGATTTGAATTTTGTAAAAAGGTTAAAAATGATATAAAAATCAGCCACATCCCACTTCTTATGATGACCGCCAAAGGCATGCAAGTTGACAAAATTAAAGGAATCGATTCTGGTGCAGACGCCTATATTACAAAACCATTTAACATGGGTGTTATGAAGTCACATATAAAACAACTCATCAGGAGTCGGCAAATTCTTTTTGGAAAATATTTTAACGGAATTCAAAACGAAAATTTATCGAACACCACCTCTTTAGACAAAGAGTTTATTACTAACGTATTGGAATATATTCATAAAAATATAGGAGATTCCAATTTAGGAGTTGGACACATAGCGGAAGAGCTATTTCTTAGCAGAAGTAAACTTTACAGAAAAATAAAGGCATTGACAGGTGACACGGCAACTGAATTTATTAGAAAAATAAAGTTAGAAAAAGCTAAAGAATTATTAGAAAAAACAGATTTGACAGTTAGTGAAATTTGCTATAAAGTTGGATTTTCTTCACCCTCCTACTTTACAAAATGTTTCAAAAATCATTTTGGTATAATTCCTAAAGAAATAGGACCTCAAAAATAGACTAATTTTTTACAAATTTCTTTGTTAGAATTGCTCCGTTTTCAAATTTAACTTTTGCTATATACACCCCCTCTGATAGACTTTCAACAGCAATTGATTGAGTTGCAATTTGCGTTAAAATCAAATGCCCTAGCATATCATAAATTTTAACCATTGAAATTTTATGATTCGTATTTAAATATAAATTATCTCTAACTGGATTTGGAGATATTATTAACTCTAAATTTAATGAACTTAAATTCATGCCTAGTGTGTAATCTTCTACTAACACATCAAATGCATCCAAAAAATAGACGCCAACCTCTTCACCCATTAAAACTTGAGCTTGTACACTAGTTGTATTTTGAGGAACTATATATTCAAATGAATAATAATTATATGAAGTTGACAAAGAAAAGGTTGGCGAAGCAGTGTAATTGGAATTTGTCATGCTATAGTTATCCTCAGATTTGATTCTGAGTTTAAATGATGTTCCAGATGTTGAGGATTTTGCATAGCACCCTATTGTTATTTTTTTATCTGTTAGGTCTTGTTGATAGTCAATGTTACTCAAAATGACTTTATTATAGGTGTCTGAGGCTGTAACCTGAATTCTAGCGGCATAATTTCCAGAAAAAATAGAGTTGGAACTTTCTGAAATAGAGGCCACAGCATTCCCTAGTGTAGTAAAGTTCCAACTCGATGTAATACCGCATTCAAAATCGGGATTTAAAATAATTTGATCCAAAGTAGGTCCATAACACTCTGGCCATGTACCATCCGATAAAAGTGCTTCTTTTACGTCTTCAACCCAAACTCCTGCAACAGCATTTAAGGTGGTCGGATTATCAGTCCTTAAATGAATAGTTTTATTAGATTTATTGCCACTACACCATGCCGAAAATGAAAACCCTCTGTTTATGGCTTGTTCTGCGATATAGCGATGGTATTCAACTCTATCAGAATTAACAGGACCACCATTGTCCCCGTAAACTCCCGTTTGATAATTGTATCCCCCTTCATTATCAGCTCCGAATTCTCCAAGAGTTATAGGAATATTATTTGTCTCAGACCATGTTTTAACCGAATCAAAATGAGTGTTCACTGTTGATTTATCGTTAGTTGTACCCCAATTAAAATCATTATTGTTGGATGTAGACGAACTCGTGAAATTGAAAGGTATATAATAGTGAAAAGAAGCTATTAAGTTTGAATCACTATTTAAAACTTCTGTTCCAATAGCAGTTGGTGCTTGATAGGAATTTGAAGTCCCTCCCGTTATTACTATCGGGCGTGAACTGTTATTTCCACCTGTTAATCTTATGACCTCAATAATCATTAAGTTTATTTCATCCATTTCTTGAGCACTGACTTCAAAATAAGGTTCATTGACAACTTCGAAAATTAAAGTTGAGGGGTGATTTATAAATCGATTGGCAATTTGAATCCAAATGGACTTAAACTTCATTAAATCTGCTGCTCGTTTTGCCGATGTTGGATAAGCATAATTAGTGCTTTCTAAATTAAAAGTTTCCAGAAATTCTGATTTCAACTCAGCGCCATGAAAGTCAATAATAGTGTACAAGCCTTGGTCTAAGGACCAATTCACCACCGTTTCAACACGATCCAAATAAGGATCACTTACTAAATAATCAGTTATAGTTCCATTAAAATCACTAGCTGTATTTGCAGCAGTCGACCATATATCTGTTGCTCCACTCGTTCGATCTCCAAAAAAATCCATTGGCATTCTAACGTTTGAAAACCCTTCGTTAGCAACATCAATAAAATACTGTTCATATACAACAGTTGCCCAGTTGCCTTCCACTGGAGCACTTAAGGTATTACCAAGGTTTATACCTCTGCCCATTTGCTCAACAATATCCCAAGTAGAAGTTTGAGCATTAATTGAAAAAAAATTGATTATACAGAAAAATATTAAGACTCTATTTTTTTTCATGACAAAACAAAGAGGAGAACATGGCCTCCTCTGTATTTAAAATTAAATTGTTGTTTTATTTTTTAAAACTTTCACGTTCCAAGTTAATGATTTTCTGGACCTCCTCTTTATTGAATTTTGTCATTAATCTTTGACGTGTTTCTTTAGCTGCTGCTCTGTAAACTGCTTTTTTTTCGTCTTCAGAAAGTCCATTGCCTTTAATTTTTTTAGCATTGGAAGCATATTTATTATACAATTCTTGTTGTAAAAACTCTGCGTCTGAATCAGAAATATCCATTTGAGAAGAAATGAGCGCAACAGCATTCTCAGCACGATTAGCTGCAAATTTATTTTCTTGTGCCTCTAAAAACAGAGCAAATAAACATAAAACTGTAGTTACAATTATTTTTTTCATATTTATTTTTTAACAATTTGAATTGAAGACTCATTTCCATTTTTATGAGTGACTTTTAAAATATATAATCCTGTATTCAAAGACGAGGTAGTAAGTCTTTTGGATGAGCCTTTTTGTATTATAACAATTTGTCCTAGCATATTAATGACACGCATTCCAACAATTTCATCTGAGGTTTCAATATTTAAGAAGCTACTCACTGGATTGGGAAAAGCTTTGATAGCAGAAGGATTAATTCCTGAGACATCTTCATAACCTAGCGTTGTACCAGAAATAGTTGTTACAATATTATCAATATATACTTTAGTTCCTACAGCACCATTTTTCAAAGTAAATCCTAACTCAATATTGTCATAAAACTCATCATCATAGGTTGTTGGTGTTGATAATTCCTTCGTATTAGTGACAGTGGTCCATTCTGTTGTTGCACTTTTCCACACACCATATGTAGCTCTCTGCGTAGGGGTCGTCCCATCTGTATTTGTTACTGCTCCTGATGAAATATTCATTCTCCATCTTGGAGATACTTTTGGATCTCCAGTCACACTTGTAGCTTTCATATCCCAAGTTACAGTCAACTCGGAACTGTTATTAACTGGATTAGGATCCATAGACCACAAATATTTGTTCCATAACTGTGGAGGATTCCCAGTCAAAACAGAATTAATTGTGAACTCAGCAGATTGGTTTCCATCCGAAGACTCAGTAGTTGTTATAGCCATTGGTGTAGAAGCTAACTGAGTTGCATTTCCATTTGGAGACCAGTTTGCAAGATCTCCAGGAACATCCTCAAAACTAGAGTTTTGTAATATGCCACTGTAGCTTGGTGTTAACATTGTAATATCGTCAATATAAAAATTAGCATTAGCAGGTGTGTCAACAGCAACATTATTATCGCTGTCAGCTTTAAATTGAATTGTTATGGAGTTTATAGTTCCTATCCAAGAGCTAATTTTACCAGGATTTATTGTATACGTCTTAAACTCAGAATCGTTTGCTGTAATATCAGTATCTACATATCTATTTGCACCAGTTGCATCTTTGAATATAAAACGCATGCGTAGGTTATCACTGTTATTCTGAATTGTAATCGAAACATGGTCAATTAAATCAGCATTAACATTGGCTTCTGTTGTTACGATCTGAGGATTACCTGCGCCGTTGATTGTCAGGATAGAATATGCTGCTCCTGCCGCTATGTTTGCTGTAGTACCTGTACTCGCCCAAATTTCATTGTCGTTTGTAAATGTCCAAGGCCCTTGAGCCATGACTTCTGATGAACCCAACATCATAGTTAAAAAAGTAAAAAAGTAAAAATTTCTCATTTGTTTGTGTTTTGGTTAATATTAAATTTTGTATTGTTTTTTTATTGTTGACTGACCCTCTAAATAGCCCAAAGAGACTAAAAAACGGTCAATTTCGTCTGTAGTTTCAATGAAATATTTTATGGGTGGTTTTGCGAAAAACGCATGCCCTTGACCTTTGTACAAAACCACATCACAACGATTATCAAAGGACTGCATTGTGGATTGGTATTTTTTAACGGTTGTGACTGGTAAAATTCTATCCTCAGTCCCTACTAGTACTATAGTCGGTGGTGCATTCTTAGAAATATTGTGCATTGGTGAAAGTGATTTGTAATCATTACCAAAACGCTTGTGCGCATATTGGTCTGGCCCTAAATCCAACACAGGGTTCAATAATACCAATGCATTGGGTTTTGAACTAACGCTTAAATCTTCGTCAGTGTTATCCCATATTTTTAACAATCCACAACTTGCTGCCAAATGCCCTCCCGCAGAGCCACCACCTGCAGTTATGGTGTTTGGATTAATCTTAAATTTATTGGCGTGTTTTCGCACATATCGGATAGCAGATTTTGCATCCTCAACAGCATCATAGGGTGTGGTACCGTGAGTATTTTTTAGTCGGTATTCTGCCGAAATGGCCACCATACCTCTAGATGCAAAATACATCGATTGACGTTTGAACGCCTTGTGACTGCCATTGTTCCAACCGCCACCATGAAAGAAAATAACAACATTATGCACTGTCTGTACATCGAAATTTTTAGGATTATAAACATGGAGTTTTAGAGTAACTCCGTCCACTATTTTATAAACTACAGCATTTGAATCTATAATATCTGGGCTAGCATGTGTATAACCTGAAAAAAATAAAATTGATAAAACTATTGTTTTTATAACTTTCATTTTCCAAATTTAATTTAAGAAAACGTTGTAGCTGAAAAATTTGAAGCAATTGATATAAAAAATGAAGAAAAAGGATAAAATTTAAATTAATCAAAAAAAAATGACAATTCTTCTTAATAATTTTAATTGATCGTCAATAATTATTTTTTAGTTCTGAAGTTCATTTTTGATTATATAATAATCCGGATTTGGATTTAAATCAGTATCATAAATAGATTGAAAATAAATATCTATTAAAGCATTTCAATTACCTATAATTAACAGAGAATTATTAGAAAATAATTTAGAGACGAAAACGAATTTGAGCGAACTGTTTAAATCAACAAGAGAGGGATTAATCAATAAAGTAGAAAAAATATTAAAATAAGTAATATTGGAAAAGGATTTAAAACTTCTGCCCATGAAACAACGTATTAAGCACTGTAACGTCTGCAATGTAGGTTTTCCAACAATGTACAGGATACAATACAAAAACCCTAAGGAATGGGTGCTTGTGTGCGAGGACTGCTTACTTAAAGTTAAAGCAAATAACAGCGCTTATAAATACGGTGGTACTTGGAAGAAATGAGAATTAAATTTGATTTAATTCAATTAAATCTACCCCAAAATAGTTCGATTTTACACCCCTCTGCTCCAAAATTATTCCTAAAAATAATTTTTGTTTTTGAGAATAATTAATCTTTGATAATTCTATGAATAGTCTCATTATCACCATCACTTAATTTT